>Ga0209700_107496_pt1 | contig 15331 bp, 3 predicted proteins | sample SiratroredBW_FD_187528 | JGI IMG/M metagenome (GOLD analysis project Ga0209700, IMG submission 187528) | Root nodule microbial communities of legume samples collected from California, USA - Siratro red BW (SPAdes) (version 2) | ecosystem: Host-associated > Plants > Roots > Nodule | place: USA...
TGAGTGGTTAGTGATTACAGCGTATACTCCTTATATGTATTGATCAGTGATCACTAATTCAGAACTCTCACTGTTATCTTCATATATTAGATAAATATAATTTCCAAGTATATTTACAATAAATATAAGAACATTATATAAATATAAAATGGACTTAACTAATAAGTATTGAATAATTAAGTATTAAATAATAACTTTCTATAAGATCAAGTTAATTAATTTAATAATAAATTAAAATTATATATATGAAAATTCATCCCATAATAATTATTCTTTTTTAGAGACAGCATGTTATTAGTGTCTATTACTGAAACACATACCACTAAGGAAAGACAATTAAGAAGAAGAAAGTCACAGATATTGGTGTGACCTATTACACAAAAAGATAGTTGTTAATTATAAAAACTATTCTTAAATTAATAAATTTTTATTTTGTTAAATTTTACAATAAATTTTTCTCACATTAGTTTCTACTACTTCAACAACAAAAAGTTATACTAAGTGTGTCAAGTACAATTGATACCGAATAAATGAATAAAGAATTTAATTTTAGGTCAACTGATTAGAAGAATGAATAGAAAGTGAAGAATGTTATTGAATAAAATTGATTATATTAAATAATAATTTAGGCATCAGGAATAGAAATTTCTATACAAAATATTTAATTTATAACATGTCAACAGTGTCACCTTCTTTTTCTCCTTCTTTTAAATAACTAACTACATAAATCTTAAAATTTATTACTTTCTTACTTTATTTCATTTTTATTTGTCAAACAATATAGTTATCGTACAAAAATATATCATACAAATAAACAATTTTAAATTTTTTATTTTTAAAAAAAAACAAAAAATAAATACATACACAAAATTGCAGAAATTTAATTGTGCTTATTTATAATAATAACAATAATAATAATTTAGGTCAAATTTAATTAAGAATATGAAAAAGTAAATAACTTAACTTCTACAAATCAGTACAACATAGGAATAATACTTGTTCTTATGAAGTAGAACAATTTCATAGAAACGATGCAGTGGGGAGAGTATACCTCATAAAAATAGTGCAAACATGTATGAAGATGATAACATGGACCATGGATGTCTTTGCTGTAATTTTCAACCATACCAGACATGTCATGGTCATGCAAGATCTCTTATATACATATGTTAATCATATTTTATATTATTTTTGAAAAGTGCACCAGGAAAGAGAAGATAATGTTATCTTATTTTCACCAAATATTAAATACAGAAACTTTTGTGACACCCTCTCTTGGTAGAAAGATATTCTATTATTACATTAATTAATTTATTAGCATAAGCCAACAATAGAGATCTTATTCTTTATTTAATATATTTCACCTAAATCTGACCATAATAGATAAATAATTTTTAAAATATTAAAGATAATGTCGTTATTCATTTTTAAATAATTCAATTATGATTGTTATTAGTTTAAAAGTCTATATATGCTATTTATATAAAAAAATCATCTAAATAAATTGTTTAAAACCGTTATTAGAAAATTTAATATTTTAATTGCAAATATTTATAGTTTAATTTACATATTGTAATCACTAAAAGTTCAATATATTGATTTATTAGTTTATCTATAAATAGAGTAATAATATTGTTAACATTAGTTTATCCATGATGTTATTGGACACTTCCAAAAAGTTTCAACTTTGTAATAGTAACTGCCATTCCGAAAAGAACATATAAAACCAACTTATAGTAGAAAAATAATACACTCTCATCTACTTTAATTTTATTTCTTTATCTTTCATTCTTATATTATGTGATAAACATATGTGATCGAAGTGTTTATGCCAGTTCTAATAAAATAGAATAACAAAATCTGTGTACTGTGAAGTGTGCCTAAATTGAAATTTTTATTATGAATAGGTAGGTATTATCATTTTCAAATTGTGTAAATCTAGAATGAAATGATTGTGTGTATTAATAAATTTTGTAAGTATTGTCATTTTCAAATTGTGTAAATCTAGAATGAAATGATTGTGTGTATTAATAAATTTGTAAGTCCTGAACAGAGTGCCACTGATTGTCTTTTATAGAAAAATGCAAGCTTTGAATGGTGTGACGATGGTGCAAATTTTAGTTCTTACAAAAAGAAAATTGTCCTAAAATACCCTTTAAATATATTATTATATCCAATAATCTATTACTTATTTCAAGAAAAATAATATACTTTTAAAATGTTTATTCCATAACAATAAGAAATTAGTATCATAGTAATATACACCTAAATAGTTTTTGGAATGGAATACTCTTAACAAAATGTATTTTGCATAATAATTATATCATAACTAAAATAATATAAATAAATATCATCTGAAGAAAAAAAAAAACAAATACTAATATAAAAACTCTTTATATTCTTTTAATTATTTAAATGTTTCTAATAAAATTGTTGAATTATCATCAAATCATTTTTCTTTCTTTTTTTAATCTCAACTGATAAACAATAATTAATTCTATTTCTTTTATATAAGATATGGAGGTTTTGTTTTAGTTTAAATATGAATTGAAGAGAAAAAAACAAGATAGATATGAAATGAAAATGAGTAAAAAATGGTATTGTTTAAATTAAATGAAAGATGATGAAGAAAAAAAATGATTATAAAATCGTGTGAACAATATAATGGGTTTAATTGATCAATTATATATTTTTAATTAATAAAATTTTAAAATTATAATTTTATCTTTATAATTGTAAATAATTTAAAATAAGTAATCTAATATATGAGTTATGACTATTAATTTTTTTCTTAAAAATTTATGATTGATAAGGGAGTATGAAATTTGAGGAAATGATAATAAATTTGAAGTAAACTTAATGATTAAAGCACTGAATAAGAAGAATCTAATGATTACAAAAATTTGAAAACAATAAAAAAAAAGTGTAATAATTAGAAGGACATGAAAACAACATAAGGAAATTGAAATTCATTAAATAAAATTAAAATTAAAACCTTTTATCTATATTATTATATAAAAGGATGTGATTTTGTATAATTATTTTGTACGCTTATAATTAGATAATTTTATTTTTATTAAATTAAAATAATTTTATTCTTTGATAATGGTATAATTAAAATAGTCCATCTTATATTGAGAAATGCATAAATGTGGATACAAAAGTTTCAAATGGTTTTCTAAGTATTAATAAAATTTATTCAAACTTTCTTAAAAAGTATGTAAGTAATTATTATTTTGAAAACATAAATGAAGATTAACTGTTCCATAATATATACAAATTTCTAATATTTTTTCTTAGGTGGAATAACTCATAGTTAATGGTCTTGAATATGTAAACGAAAATAAAAGAGAATTTAACAAATAAAAAATAACTAGCCAAGAGTTTAAACAAACATCTCATGTATTACACAATAAAAAACAATTAAATAAGCCAAGTACACAATATAGTCTTACAAGTATAACATAATGAAACTAAAAGTTTCTATGAAAACAAAGACAACACTTAAATATAAGAAGAAAATTGCCATACTTCTCACTGCTATGGGAAGAATAAAGGCAAAACTTCTCTTATAAAATAGTCTGCAAGATAACTGTAAGCTGCTTCTGTTAAATGAACACTGTCCCAGAAAACATACTCTGAGTGATTACTGCATAAAGGTGTAAATGCATTACATGTCTCAACCACTTCAAAGTCACCGGATCCACAGCATCCTCTGTTGGTTACTTTCATACCTATTTAATAAAATTCCTCACATATATTACATACTAACTTTCTATAAAATGAAGTTAATAATTTAACAATGAAAACAATGTTTATTGTCAAAAACTTACCATAATCTTGAGGATTTGTAAAAAGTTTGAGAAGAGGATGATACAAATCCACATATATAATCTTGCTTTCAGGAAGTAAATATTGTAACTGGATAAGTCTCTGTGTCAATTTTCTATTATATTTCTCGCTGTCAGCATTTTCATTCATCAAACATTGCCTATCAAATTTTAACTTTAAGGTCATTTGAAGAGGCAAACAACCAAGAGGAGGAAGTCCGGCCACACCAATATTCCTACATCCTTGATCATATAGTTCCTACAATATCAAAAAAAAAAATTATTAATTATTATTTTGTATTATAAGTGACTAGATTTCACTTATGTTTTTTATATTATTTTGTAAATTGTACGTAGTACGTCTAAAATAAAAAGCATAGAAAAATTTATATATTTTTTATGATTTTCTTATTATATATTTAACTTTACAATTTAACCATAATAAACTAACTTAACATACCTTAATGATGACCTCAAACTTATCAAGTAAATAATCTTGGTAAGCATCAATGGTGATGAATGACACTCTTCTGGTGTGGAAGTCATGAAAATTCAAAATGAAATCATTACCACCAACAGAAATCAGAACAAGAGCGTCTTGAAGTGTGTGCATGGCTTGATCTTCTCCTACAATTTGCTTCAGCTTCATGGTGTAAGATCTGAAATATTGGATTTGCTGCTCCATTGTTAAAACATTTGTCAGAGACGCAGTTAATTCATCAAGACCAGTTTGTCCGGAAGCAAAAGAAACTCCTGTCAGAAGTTCTTTCTCACTTAGATTTGGATCGAGAAAAGGAGGGACAGTGTCTTTGATATTCAAGGCAGAGACAAGAAAATCAGAAACCAATTTTCCATTACTGAATCTCCCTGTGGCTATATGTCCAGGAAAATCTATGCCATAAGGAAAATAATTAGCCTTAGAAATAGTATGCAGGTAATTGTTGTTACCAGGATCAACTGTAGAATCTCCGAAAACAAGTAAGGATGAGAATTTTGAAGACTCAACAGCATCAACAACACTAATGCAAACACACATTAGCACGAGAAGATACATTGTAGAAGACATTCTGCTATTTTCAAGTGATACCTCTCACTGTGATATCTTCTCACATGAAATCTAAAGCTTTATAATAAAAAGAAGTAATTGCAAATAAATGTCTACAACTGTATTTTCAGAGAAGGAAATGCCTACAGGTTTCGTGGCACCATGTTTCTGTAAAGGAAAACTGTTCAAAAAAATATATTGTTTTAATGATTACAGCTTATATGCCTTGCATGTCGAAGTCACTGGATTCACACTAAAACAACATACTTGGTTTCTACTATTTTAACCATAACAAAAAGTTCTAATAATTGTGTTAAGTACAATTGATACCAAATTAATGAATGAAGGGAAATTTAATTTGATGTCAACTGATTAGAAGAATGAATCAAGGTGAGGAATGTCATTGATAAAATTTATTATATTAAATAATTATGTACGTACAAAAAATAATATAATTTTTTAAGTGTTATTTAAAAAAATGTTGTCTAAAAAATAAATGAGATAGAAATTCTTAAATAAAATCTTTAATTTATAACAAGTCGAAAGTGTCACCTACTTTTTCTCATTCTTCTAAATAACAACAACATAAATCTTACAATCATATTGTATTTCTTTTTTATTTGTAAAATAATATAATATAATTATCGTACAAAATTACATAAAAGTATATTTTAGTCTGACAAATAAAAGATTGTTATTACCCGGATCAATAGTAGAATATCCAAAAACAAGTTAATGATGAAAATTTTGAAGACTGAACAGAATCAACAATGCTAATGCAAACATACATTACACGTTGCTTATGACATTTTCAAGTGATACCTCTTATTTTTTGGGATAGAGTGATATCTTTATATTTGGAATCCTAAGCTTTATAATAAAAAAATAGATGTGCTAATAAATTTCTACAACTATATTTGAGAAGAAAATATATCTAGGTTTCTGGCACTACCTCCTACAAAGTTAGATTGTTCAAAATGAATATAAATAAATATAAAATTAAATTTTGATGAAAAATAAATAATGTATTACATCATTGTTGGCAAAATAAATATTAGATGTTTTTGTTAAATGAAGAACTGTCCCAAAAACATATTTTGAGTGATGATAGGATATATGCGTTACCTGTGTTGAAGTCACTAGGTTCATATATATATATATATGATAAATTTTTAAGTATACCTTTTATTTTATAGAGATAGAGTGATATCTTCTCATATATAGTCATAGATCTTATTTTATATATCTTTTCATATAGAATCCTAAACTTTATGATAAAAAAGAAGTATTGTGTTAATAAATGTCTACAACTATATTGTATTGTCAAATAAAAAATATATGCATAGATTTGGTGGCACCATTAAACTGTTTATAAGGTGGTGTATATTAAATTAAAATTGTTTGAGGAAAAATAAGTAAAGTATTGCAACATTATGAAAATATTAGATGCTTCTATTAAATGAAAACTGTCTCAAGAAGCATACTTTGTGATTACAGCTTATATTCAAACACTTCAAAATCACTAAATACACTATACCTACTCTTTGTTACCTATATATATATTAGATAATTTTCAAGTATAGTTCCAATAAATATAAAATGAAGTTAATTAATAAGTATTGAAAGTTTTTTTTAGACAAATTAGTCTCTATTGATAAAGAGGCAGACAATTAAGGATAAACAATTAAGAAGAAAAAATCTAACCACACAAATATTTATAATTCTTATAATATCGTACAAAATGATAATTGTTAATTATAAGGATTATTTTTAAATTAATAAATTTTACAATAAAAACTTTATTTTTCTCAAATTAATTTGATATCAGCAGATTAGAAGAATAAATCCAAAGTGAAGTATGCCATTAATAAAATTTATTATATTAAATCACCCATAAAAAATAATATAATTTTTTTAGTTTTATCTAGAAAGATATTGTCTAAATAATAAGTGGGACACAAATTTTTAGATAGAATCTTTAATTTATAACAGTGTCACTTTCTTTTTCTCCTTCTTTTACATAATAACTACATAAATCTTACAATTTACTATTTTTGTGAAATAATAGAGTTATGGTACAAAATTATATAAAAGTATATATTTCTGTCCGACAAATAAATAATTCCAATTTTTTTTAAAGACCAAAATAAATACATCCACAAAATTGCACAAATTTGTTTGTGTTTATTTTATTATTGTTATTAAAGTTAATAAAGATAAAGTGAAAAAAAAAAGTGGAATGGTTTATTTGAAGAAAAATATTCGTATACTTGCTAGTTTGATGGTTATTTTAAATATGTTTAGAAAATAAGGATTAATTTATTTTGAGTAAATATAAAAATTATAATTATTAATATATTATTTTTAATTTTTTTAATCTAATTATTTTATAAATGGAAGCGTTCTTAACTATTATATTACAAAGAATAGAAGATATAAAAATATAAAAACATGGAAAACTTGGCTTTGGGATAAATTTTATTACTTTCTTAAAATATTCTAATATTTTATAATCTTATAACCAAGTTAAATAATCTGAAAAATTACGAAACATTTAAATAGATTATTATTTTACAAATCTAAAATTACATCTAAAAACATTCTACAGGAGAGCTATAACAATAAATATTTATAAGATTCATACCATAAATTAGTCTTAGGAATAGTTAGCCGGTAATTGTTGTCACAAAGATCAATAACACTAGTGGAAACATACATTGTAGATAACATTATGCTATTTTCAAGTGATGCTCTTATTCTCCTATTTTCTAGAGGGGAAGTGATATCCTAAACTTTATAATAGAAAGAATGAATATATTAATAAATTTCTAAAACTATATTGTCAGAAAAAGGGAATATGTCTAGGTTTCCTGAAATTAAAATTATTTGATAAGAAATAAATATTGTATTACAACATTGTCCACAAGATAAATGATAAATATCTGTTCATAAGGTGATATAATTAAATATGAAATTAAAACTATTTGATGTGAAATAAACAATGTATTACAAATATTGTCACTGAATTCACATACTCTCTCTTTATTACCTTCATATATATTAGATAAATTTTCATTTACACTAAATATAAAAACATTATATAATATAAAATGGAGTTAATTAATAACTATTGCATAATAACTTTCTATATGAAGTTAATTAATTTAATAATAAATTTTCATAAAAAGTAAATATAAAATAAATTCAATACATGAGGTATATACAATATTGATTTCATGACAACACATCAATATTGTATATACCTCATGTATTGAATTTATTTTATATTATTTTTTTAATATTTGTATATTTATAAGATTATTTAGTGATTAATTTATATATATTTAGATTATCTATAATATTATTTGAATAAATGTGGTATTAAAGTTGTACGTTATAATTTTTTTAATAAACTTCAATGTTTGCTATAAATCTGAAAAATATATGGTGTCGAACAATATAATCTGAAAAAAATTTCAAGTGATACCTCTTATCTTTTAGGGATAGAGTGATATATTTACATATAGAATCCTAAGCTCTATAATAGAAAGATGTACTAATAAATTTCTATAAGTATATTACCAAAAGAGGGAATATATCTAGGTTTCTGGCACAACCTCATACAAAATTAAACGTAATTAATAAAATTAATATTATTTATAAGAAGTGAATAATGTATTAAAACATTGCTGGTAAGATAAATATTAGATACCTCTGTTTAATGAAAACTGCTTAATGAAAACTGTTCCAAAAAGCATACTTCCACTGAGTACAGAATATATGCATTATATGTTTTTAACGCTTCAAAGTCACTAATGTTTCTAACACTTCAAAATCACTAATTCATTACACTCTATTTGTTATATTTATATATATTAGATAAAACATATTATTTAAAACGGAGTTAATTAACAAATATTGCATAATAACTTTCTATAAGATTAAATTAATTAATTTAATAATACCTCATGTATTGAATTTATTTTATATTATTTTTTTAATATTTATATATTTATAAAATTATTTAGTGATTAGTTTGTATATAAATGTGGTAATGATAATATTATAGTTAGATTATCTAAAACATTATTTGAATAATAATATTAAAATTGCATACGTTATTTCTCTATTTTATTTGAAAAAAAAAATATGGTATAACATTTGTGATTAGATGTTATGCTTGAAGAACACCTATTCTATCATTAAAATATCATATTTTTGGAAGATTTATTTTGTAATAAATATAATCTTAGAAGACGTTGCAAATATTATGAATTTTGTTTAATACTATTTTAGTTTTAAAATAAAAATATCATGGTTTTAAAATGTTTATTTCACAATACATTGAAAAAATTATTACTTAACTTACAAATAAATAGTTTATGAAATAATGTATATTCCTTAATCAAAATATCATATTTTAATGCTTATTTGTAATACATCAAAATCTAATTTCTAAAGATATATCTTGGAATACTACCATAAAAAAAATGTTGTGTTTATACATGACAAAAAATATATGGTATATATGAATTCAATTATTCATATCATCCAATAACAAATACTAAGTGTGGAGATCTATAATTTTTTTATCATACTGTTAGGATAAATTATTCAATCAAAAAGTATAAAATTATTTTTATAAGAAAAAAAATTATAATTGATTTATGCTATTTATCCTTCTTTAAAAGAAAATGTTAAAATAATAATTAGTTAAAAGAATAATTTTTTTTCTTAAAAAGTAGTTTTCTCTTTTAAAAAATAAAAATCAAATAAATTTGGTCTCCAAACTCACACCTGATATATAAATATAATGTTGTTATGGTTCAATTAGAAGTTTTATATAGTTTAGAGTTTGATGCAAAATTGACTTAAAGTTTTAAGTCTAACTTAACCTTATAAAAGTAGTTTGGAATGTGTGAATTTGTACCTACTTATAAATTATTGAAAGATCTTATCTTCACCACCTTCTTTCACGTTAAAACTTTCCAATTCATGCTTGAGACTATATATTTAAAAGTGGTATGATAGTGGTCTAATAGCAAGTGACACAATAGGCTCAACATTCTTGGTAAGATAGGTTCTGATATCATCTTAATAAGTAAATTTTAAATTTAACTCATCCTTATAAAAACAACTTGTAAGATAAAATTTACGTCAACTCATAAACTATTGAAAAATTTTATTTCTAATAAATATATAATATCCAACACCATTTTTATTTGTTACTTACCTAGATCCTCCTCTGATTGAGATCATTCTAGAGATAACAAATAGTTTTACAAATATTTTTTTATTTTATGGTTGTCGATGTCATATGGTAATCTAAAATTTTTCTATTAACCATTTTGACAAACTACTATTTATACCCACATATATATTATAATATCACTATATATAATCTACATCATTATATTTATGAGATAATGAGACAATTTGTTTCTTGTCTCCTAATTTTGTTTTGATAATTGAAGACTAAAACATAAATAGATAACAAAACTATTTATTTAATATTAAAATAACTATTTTAATATTCAAAGTTTTGTTCTAAGAAGAATTGTGCATGTTGTTTTAAAGTAATACATTGTTGTTAAATATAGATGAGTGGATTCGATCGGTTCAAAAACGATAGAATTCATAGTCAATTTGGTTATCTATATTTACTATTTAGATAAAGAAAATATATTTAAATATAAACCAATCTAAAGAGAGAGAGAGAAATTTGGGTGAAGAAGGATCAAACCACTGCACCATTTTGTTTGTTATTTATTTATTTAATTAGAGTGATTGAACACATACTTAGAAAAATGATGATTTGAGAGACAAAATTTGATTGATGTTCTTTTTTATTTGAATTATATTCTTATTTGCCTTGTTCTTATTTTCTTTTATGAATTATTTTCCATGTTAGTTACCACATTTACCAAGACGTGATCCTAGTAAAATTCAATTCAAATTCAAATTCAAAGGAGCACACATTTACCACAAACCAAGAACTACAAATCTTAGTTACAAGTTTTGGAAGAAAACGTACACAAAGGCCAATCACAAAGTAAAGACAATTTCTTCCTGCACCCTAATACGTTCTTCCTGCATCCTAATAAAAAAAAAATTATACTGTAAATGCCCTTGTATGACAACTGGATGGCACTTCCATCCGGTTGTTAATTTTTTTTCAAATGACAACTGGATGGGGGTGCCATCCGGTTCTCATTTCCAAATCAAAATGATAACCGGATGAAACTCATCCGGTTCTCATAGTCCAAATCAAAAACGGATTAATTTTTCAATTTGGATTATGAGAACCGGATGGGTTTCATCCGGTTATCATTTTGATTTGGAAATGAGAACCGGATGGCACCCCATCTGGTTGTCATTTGAAAAAAAATTAACAACCGGATGACACCTCCATCCGGTTGTCATAAAGGGTATTTGCGGTATGAATTTTTTTTATTAGGGTGCAGGAAGAACTTGTCCAAAGTAAATTTGAACATGGGCCCAATAGAAAAATAAGCATATGACGCAGTGGCCCAATACTAGGGCCCAGTTAATGATCGTCAATCTTTTCAAACAATTCTTGATTTGGACGGTGCCCAAATCAAACCTTACTTTCTCTAGATCATACATAATATGACATGGACATTTCACCAAATTGATTTTTGGGTCCACTTCCCAAATAAATGGTGGGGTTTTTATTTCACAATAATATATATATATATATATATATATATATATATATATATATATATATATATATATATATATTGCATTGGTGAATTTATGAATTATTGATTAATCTTTGCCAAATCAGAAAAATTGTGGATGAAATGACTTTTCTTACTTTGTGAATTCCTTGTTTTATTTGAAAGATTAATCTTACTTTTAACTCTTTTTTTTCACAAATTATAATAATATGATTTTAATATCTCGAATTTTAGTTCTACTAATTGGGTTATTTTGATATTTGTAATAAAAGTATAATTTTAGTCTCCCACTTTATTAAAATCTAAATCGTACTACTACGAATATACCATCCTTGAAGAATAGAAAGTATAATTTAATTTTTTTATAAAACAAAATAAAAGGTTTGAAATATACTGATTTATATTGCTAAAATTTACTTATGTTATACATCTTATAAGACGAGTTTCTACACATTTAGTACGTCTAAGCTTAATTCTTTTACGTGGAGTTTTAAATTTTGGTTTAGATGTTAAACATACTTCACATTATGATGATTAATTTAAACTTCTAACTCAGTGAGATTATTAATCTTTAAAAGTAACAACCGCGATGTTCTTTTTAAGATGTCTGTGTTTATACATCTTGAGATGTACGTATAAATAAATAAATAATAAATAAAAGAAAAATAAATAAAATTGTACATAGTGACCAATTAATTTCATATTTGGATTCATATTTACATATTTGAGATAATTGGTTTAACTTGCAACTTGAGAAAGAAATTATTTAAGATATTTGTAATACATTTGTATGTAATTAAGTAATATGGCATTCAACTTATTCAGAAAAGTATTAACAGTATTGTTGATCATGGTTCAAATATTAGAGAGACATTAGTAGTGATAAATATTTTGTAATTCTTTTATATTGAATTAAAAATATTGTCCTTCTTAATTTAATAACATTAACCTAGTATTATTTTTGTTGTTTATTTTTTAAAAAAGATTAAAAATGAAAAAAAATATAGGAGTAAAAGTTTTTCAACCTTAAAAATATTAAAGCTAATATTTCAAAGAAAAATCTTAACAAAAACTAAAACACAATTATTAATAATTTGGTTTTTTAAATATAGAATAAATGTAGAAATAATTATAAAATTAGGTATCATAAAAATATGTTAAAAATATATTACAAAGAGAAAATCAAATATAACAAAATTTTATATTTAAAATAACATTTTATATGTATAAAATATGTGAGTAGATGTATTTATGTTGAACCAATGACAAAATCTAGTGTTAAAGTAGCCATATGACAAAATCTGGTACAATACAAATCGTAAATTTGTCGTATAGTGACTGAAGTTCCCCGCATAACTATTCAGCTTGGGCATGTAAATTTGTACTTTCTTATCGCAATTTTATATTTTCATGTATTATTTACACAAATTTTATCTCTTGTTTGAAAGTAAGGATTCTAATTGTTGAGTTCCTTTATCTTTACTATAAAAGTTGGCTATATTAAATGCTATTAATGTTTGGATGAAGAATCTGGAGCCATATCACACTTGTCTTTCTTATTAAATGAGTGTAATTTATTGAAATGTATAATTTAAAAAAAAAATATGTAAATAAATGGATAAACATAACTTCTATGTTTAAATAAAAATTGAAATCTAAATATCTCACTTTTATTATTTTTATTTTTATTTTTATTTTGAGCGAAGTCATAAATGAGATATACCATTTCACTTTTTCAATTTTTTTATAATTAAAATTTATTTATTTTATCTCAGATAAACTAAAATTTAAATATTAAAATATTATCATATATTTATTTTCAAAATATTCATATATATAATAGATAAAAATCACATATAAATTTTAATAATCAGATCATCTAAAAGATTTAAATAAAAATATTTATATAAGGATTTAAAAAAGAAAAAAAAACTTTAAAAAGTAAAAAAATATAATTTGTTTTATTTTAATTTGTTAATCAAATTATTAATATCTCAAAATAGAAAATGCTTTCATAAAAGTTTAAAAATCAAATATTTAAAATAAATATAAATTAGGTATGTTAACATTTATGTATGTTAAGTGTGTATAATCTAAATATTGAGACAATCTCACTCAAATTGTGGTGATTAAAAATAAATATAAATTTGAGAAGAATTCAATCAATATAAAAAATTGAGTTATTTCTTTAATAAAGTGTTTTAAGAATATTTATAAAGATTATAGATAAAACTGAAAGTTTTTAGATATTATGTCACCCTTCTAATAATGTTAAATATAATTTTTCCTATGCATTACATATAATTAACTTATCTCTCATTTTTTTTATAGAGAATTATGCTCAAGTAAAAAGTGGAATTTTTATTTATTTATTTTAGTTAAAATCAATGTCATCATTCTAACAATTTTTATCTTAATATACGAATATTAAGCCCTGAACTATATGTCAATTATAAGCTAACTGGAGAATGCTTACAAATGTTTCCATAAAGAAAAAACTCATAATAAAATTAACTAACTTACAAAATATTTTTAATTTATTCCGTCGCCAATCAGACACACTATAAGCTAACTCAAATATTGCTTTAAACATGCTCTAATTCCGTAGAAAAATCATTTCGACCAATTAAACTAATTAATGGAGCATTGACCCATAATTCTCTTACCAGATTAATCTTCAATTCAGATGTAATAGTCAACTAACTTCGAAAGTTCCTTTGCCCTACAAATTAATTAAATGTTGAGTATGTATTAAATAATTGATAAAACATAACCACCTATACATATAACAGTTCAGCATCTCTCTTCCTTCCGAATTCAGCTGTGGATTTTATTAGAGATGACATGACCATCTATTTTGTTTGAAAATTTAAAATATGACTGAACTTTTTTTAAATAAATTGGCGACCAATAATTCACAGCTAAGGATTTTCAAAAATTGGAAAATTATTCTAGTTTGAATTTTTGTGTATATTTCTTTTGTAAAATTGAAAAAAAAAAACACAAAAAATATCTTATCCATTTAAAATCAGATACTAGATTGAATTGAAAGCCCGTCTAACTCGCGCATGCTTCCATTCAAAATTTTTTTATCCAATAATTTGTTCAAATTTTTTTATTTAAATGATTTGCAAAAACAAAATATTTAATATATATATATATCAGCTACTAACTTCTAATTGGAAAAACTAAAATGGAATAGAATAAACATCTATGATGAAGGGAAATAATTTGAAGATGACAATCATGGTGGTCCCAATTATCCAATTATAGATTGGGACCTGGAAATGAGTTCACTATTATTGGCATGGTCCACATATGAACTAAAACACTAAATACGTGTATGGGGAAGATGATTCACTATACGGATAACTACGATGAGTTGAAGGACATGCAAGCTCATTGGTACCTTCATATTTGGCCTAAATCACACACTTTATTCAATTCAAGCAAGCCAATTATTAGTACCTGTTTATTTTGCACTCCAAAATCAAAATTGCGTTTAACATTAAAATTGTCAATTCATTCAAAATTATACCTTATGGTTGCATGGATTTTTTTCTGTTTGATCTTAATATTTTTTATAATCCATTATATATATATATATATATATATATATATATATATATATATATATATATATATATATATTAATACTACTACACCGACACCGATTGTATGATTAATATAGATGTCCTAATATAAAAAGTGAAAACTTTTTATATTTGCTATAAATCAATGTAGAATGTAAG
>Ga0209700_107497_pt1 | contig 15331 bp, 3 predicted proteins | sample SiratroredBW_FD_187528 | JGI IMG/M metagenome (GOLD analysis project Ga0209700, IMG submission 187528) | Root nodule microbial communities of legume samples collected from California, USA - Siratro red BW (SPAdes) (version 2) | ecosystem: Host-associated > Plants > Roots > Nodule | place: USA...
TATATATAATGCTTATGTCCTAGATCATATTCAATGTACTTTCTTAAATTGCTTCTTAAGTAGCATCGTTTAACAAAATTAACCATTTGAGTAAATGACTTAAAATTCCACATTTGCATAGTTACTTATATTAAGTAACATTGTTTTAAGAGTATTCATTCACAATGCATGATTACTTAAATGAGTTGTTTTAGAAAATTAGCTTTATATTATTAAAGAAGCAAATTTACCCAATGTTATAACTAATCCTAATTTATCCAAATTTTTTTCAACGATTATTTGGAATATATTTAACGTTAGTTATTTGGGTGGCAACCGATATTATAAATGTTTCAACGTTATATCTTCATCGACAAACGAGTTAAATCATTTTTTATTTTTTTATCCTTGTCAAACATATATAGCGTGGTTACTTTGCAAATAACTGATAATATACTGTCAACACCAAATGAAAATTTTCAAATTTTGGTTTTTTATCTTTTCAAACATATATAACATTAATTGCCTTGCAAATAATCGATGTTATATAGTCAGTGCCTAATCAAAAGTTTCAAATTTTGATTTTTTATGTTTTCAAACATATATAATGTCAATTGTGAAGGTCAAGCAACCTTATATCTCTTTAAATATTTACAAAAATGTCAGTTTCTTTTTAATCTCAACATATTCTCTTATAGAAAATATTTTTATATTAGTGTATAAAATAAATTCTTTAATGCTAAGATTACTAATTAATGTGAGTGTAAGTGCTTAATTTAATATTATGATATTACAAATCGACTTAATATTAATATTTGAAATATTTTTCATTAATGTGTCCTTTTTAATATACAAATAGTGTAAGCAACATGCACAATGTATAATGACTTCGAATTATATAACCCAATTATAAACAACATTGTTTTATTTAAAATAAACTTCTGTAAATAAACAATATTGTTTTATTTAAAATAAACTTCTGTAAGCAACTATTTTAAAAATGAGGTACAAAATTCAACAATGATAATATGCGCAATTACTTATAAATAAGTGATTCCATTGTAAAAATATGTTATACTTTCCAATTCAATTTTATTCTAAACACCATCAATTGTTAAGATTTTAATTATTAATTATTTACAAATGAATATTATAATAATATCTTTTATTCAGAGAAAGTATTTTCAGCTTTGGTATCTATAATTTTAAAAGTAAAGACAAAAACTAATAAATAATTTGTTTTAAAATACTAATAAAGGCGCAGATTATATACATGATTTATAACATTAAACAATAAACTTTTTAGTAAAAAATATTACCTTTTTGCTTTTTCAATTGTTGATCTAAATATTTTATTATCCTATAAGAAGTATGAAAATTTTTTATTCCCTTGTGAAGATTTCCATAAATGTGCTACACAAAAAAGTGGAAGAAAATGGTGACGTGACCTGATATGATAAATTTCCATAAATGTGCTACACAAAAAAGTGGAAGAAAATGGTGACGTGACCTGATATGATAATGGATAGATTGACAGAAGAACATATCATTTTACATTATTATATTACACTAAGCTGTATTTAAGATCCAAGCAAGCACCCGCGTCACGTTGAGGATTCCTTCGTCTCTGTCTTTGTCTCTCTCTCTCTCTGCTTGCTTTTCCTCTGGCCGCAGCAAGAGATGGACTCTAACACTATCGTTTCATGGCCGAGGATGTCAGAAAACATCGAGGGTTTTGGTCTCTCACCCAACAAATCCGAAGAGGTTCATGTTTTGGCAGTTGATGACAGCCTCGTTGATCGCAAAGTCATCGAACGCTTGCTCAAAGTCTTAGCTTGCAAAGGTTAATTCTCTCAAATAATTAAACGAAAAAAAAAGTTTTTGTAGATGGGGTTGATAAAAATCTTCACTTTATCAGTGTTCGATGTGAATTGAAGCTTTTTTGGTTAAATTGCAGTTACTGCTGTGGATAGTGGGCTGAGAGCACTACAATTGCTTGGACTATTGGACGAGGAGAAAATTCCCTCTGAAACTAATGGTTTTGTTGTATGTACCATTAATTCAGTTCCATTTTTCATAAAGTGAAAAATTGGCATGAAAAATGAAACCATAATGTTCTAATCTGGGTTGTGGTATTTTGCTTAGCAGGGTTTAAAGGTGGATCTAATCATCACAGACTACTGTATGCCTGGAATGACGGGTTATGAGTTACTGAAGAAAATCAAGGTTAGAGAATTTAAACAATGTTCCTTCAATTTTCCACATTATTATAATAATAATGAATCGGTTTTCTAAAAGGGTAAACATGGAACAGGAATCGTCCACTTTCAAGGAAACTCCTGTGGTGATTATGTCCTCTGAGAAGGTTTTGCCACGCATAGACAGGTACCATTGTGTCTGAGTGTTTGAATTGGTTAAAGAAAAAGTGGTGAAAAAGATTTTTAATTTTGGGAAATTGTGCAGATGCTTGGAGGAGGGTGCAGAGGATTTCATAGTTAAGCCAGTGAAGTTATCTGACGTGAAGCGTTTGAAGGATTACATGAGAGGCTAAGGTTGAAGGCCATGACAGGGAAGGGATCCACAAAAGGAAGCTATTACACACTTCTGATGTGTCCTCATCATCACCACCGTCTATTTCCTCGTCATCACTTCCACCATCTTCACCCTCTGTGATTGACTCTCCAATCAGACGGCTGAAAATGACCAGCACTGATTGATATATAAATATATACTCAGCAATTTCTGTTTTTCTTTTCTTATTCCTCTAAGCACTACAGCTGCTATATCTATTTCTACATTAGTGTTTTATTTGTTGTATGTTTTTCTCTTTTAGGGTTTAATCTGCAATTACCTTCCCGTTAATTGTAACGGTTTTTGTTGCGCTGTCTTTCTCCTGTCTAAGTCATTCTAATTGTTTACATGAAGTTTGGTTAATGAAGTTAGTCACTTATTACTGTAAATGATTGACTGATAAAGTTATTGTTTTTTCGTTTCCCAAAAGGGTAAAACCAAAATTGAACAAAAAGATTAAGCTCTTTAGTGATAAAAATTAACTGGGAAGAAGTGTGTGGAACTAAATTGATATAAATTTAACCAAGATTTGAAATTTGAATCCTATAAATATTTGTGCAGCAGTAAAATTTGTAAATATTGACATGAAATAGTGTTGGTTGGATGAGGGTTATGTGAAAGGGATGGAATAGGAAAATGTTGAGTAGCAGAAGAGAGTGAGAATAAAAAAAGAGGTAAAAAGAGGTGTGTGATGTGAATTATTTGATAATGAGATAACGTGAGTGGGATGGAATTTAAGTTTGCAAGATGTTGTTGGTATGAAGAATAAATAACGGAAAAATGGGGATGTGAATTGGATATGTTTTGAAGTGTCAGCAGAAGAAAGAGGATAGGAAAGTGTAGTGGGGTCAGAGGGGGCTTCTGTATTTGTCTAGTTGTCTGGAATGGAGAAGGGTTCTCTGCCATAAACCGTTTACTATGCTATATTACCAAACCTTGCCCATGTGGAATTGGAATATTTGGTCATTGCTGCTGGACCAGGGTGATCTAAAGAGAGTAGGGGACACACACCATCTTGTACCTTTGCTTCTTTAATTTTAACCACTCCTTATCTCTTTTTGGCATCATCACTTTTTCAACCACATGCCACAATTAATTACTTCTCTCTTTCACCACCTAATCATGTTTCAACTCATACACTACTGTTAAAAAACACAGAAGCGTTGCCCCATGAAACATTCAAGAGAAGTTACACTCAACCACTTGGACTGTTGTTCATTTTTCTACATTAGATTCTGTGTTTTTCAGTCTATTCAGTCTCACCAAGCTAATAACCCTTCTCAAACATAGTCAAGATTCCTATAATTACCACCTTCTCACGTCACCCAATTCAAGCCTCTTCATATCAATGATTCTTAATTATCACACCCCTTCAACATCTATCACTAATACAACCCTGATTCAATGTTAGAATTGATTTGGATCAGAAATTTTGCATATTGGCTAGCTTAGCTAGTTAGCCACTTCCTCCAGTTCCGTTAATTCTTGAATCCAACATCCAAAAATTAATAATAAAAATCATAAAATTAAATTAAATTTAAAAAAAAAAGTCGTATCCAACAAAATAAAATTGTACCCTCCTTGAGGTTTTTCAGATTTGATCCACTAGAATAATCCAATATCCATAATTCTATCTTAATATCAGAGTCATCTTACGTTCCACTGTAATATTTAAGTGACGCCAATATTATTTTAGAAATTCAAGTAATAGTTAAAAATTCATATCAGATAAAAATGAAGAAACTAACAATTACAACAAGAAAAAAATTATAAATATTTTATTTTAAAATTTTGAACTCAAAATAATGTCCTGATCTTTATAAATTTGTTAGAGTTGTTAAAATTTTTTTGGTATCCAATTAGATGCATAGATTTTAAAAAAAGATATATAATGAATTAGTTAATTATTAAATAAGATGGGAAACTCCTTAAATATCATGACACAATATTGGATAATATTAAAACTAAAACTTGGTAAATAATATTGGTTGAACAAGTGGTAATGAGTTATGTCTTTTAATCAGATGGTTTGAGGCATAATTTTTTTTGCAATACAACTTAAGATATGAAATAAATCATATTGTGAGGGGATAATTGCTATATACAAAAGGAAATTAAATCCTGTTCAAAATGTGGAACACAAAGTCTAGTTTAAAGAGAAAAATAAATTAAAGCAACAAAATTGATGCAAATAAAAGAATGAAGAAATGAGTTGATGATGGTTTGAGTACATGGGTTGGGCCTGTGTAATTAGGAGTGAAGATATGCAATGTGATGTTGGGGTCCATAAAACCCAAAATGTCAGGTATAATACAAGAAATAACAAACTTTCTGCTGGCCATCAATGTTTAAATTTAATTATGTCACTCATGGTTGGCAAAATCATGATACGTAAAATCTTCTATATTTTGTTTGATTGTGCTACAATGAAATATATGGACCTTTTAATATTTGTTGTCAATTTTTCATAATTGGAGATGAAAGTTTACTATTGGATCATGTATATATTCTCTTGTCGCTTTCATTTCTCAAACCATTTCTCTCTCTGCCTTAACTAGGTTAGATGAAATGAGAGAAATTATTGTCATCAAGTTGCCTAATCAAAATATTAATCACAATCATTATGGATTTACCAATTAATTTACATACCTATTTATCAAATATAAAATCAAAAATATATTTTTATTTATATATAATTTATATCTATGTAACAAAATTTTATGTTGTATAAATTTTTACTATATTATAAATATTAAATATTTATTAATAACTAGTTTTTCAGAAGAATTGGAGACTTTGGTTAAGTATATCATTTTAATAATGTTTTTTTTTTCATCTTTATTTAAGAAACTTGACTTTTATTCCAACCAGCATAATGGGTAACTATAAATATATTTTAAAATCCACATGTAATTTCATTTATATGTGTACACACCCACATACCAATTACTTTAATTAACTCTTATGAGTTACTTTAATCATAAGTTCATACGTGACAAAATAATAAGAAAAAAAATTCTTAATTTTAATTTCAAATCCTGAAAATGTATTTATTTTTAAATATCAAAATGACCTTTCTTATTTTTTTTAATGATAATAATAATAATAATAACTTAGGTGTATTAATTTTGATTTCAACATAATGAAAGTAATTTTTTTGTTAAGTAAAGTTCTTTTAAGTATTAAAGATAACATTTTTTTTTGTTAGGACACCTCTATTACCTACACAAAAACTACATTAGGAAAACGTGGAATCGTTATCAAAGGAAATGTCCCAACGCCACGAGGTGGCACCACCCGTTCGCCCTTGTAACCTCGTCTCCCCCACCTCCTTTTCATCATCACAATGCAACAAAATGGGAGTATCTTTTTTAATTGTTTCCTTCTTTACTTTATAAAAACTTTACTTTTTTTTGTTATTAAAAAATAACTTTATTCATCCAGTTTAGAATTTAATTAGGTATATTAAAGCTTAGTTAAATTTAGAAATATAATATATAGTAAGTTTAATTAAGTTATTTAGTTCATTTTAGATTTTCAGAAGCCTTTAAATAGTATGATATATGTTTACAATTTAGAATATTTGATCATAAGAAAATATTTATTTATTCAATATATTTGACCCTTTTTTAAATACATTTAGCGATTCCTTCATGAATGTTGTGAAAATATTACGTGAATTCTTACATAAATGTATATATAATTAATATATTATCACTAATTAATATATTTATTTGAAGTTTCATTAACAATTATTTGTCCGAAGGACTATATTTTCATTTGATTCTGTCCATTGCACAAAAAATGAACGCATAATTAAAAGTTATACTATGTAGGAATGACATAGGAAGTAATTAGTTTTTTTTTTTTAATTCATCCAAAGTATTAAAAATTATTAATCATTTTTCTCTTTATTAAGTAGGTATTACTTAGGAAATAATTAGATTTTTTTTAATCCATCCAAAGTATCATAAATTATTAATATTTTTCTCTTTACTATTCCTATGAATGTATGTAACATTTTGGATTGTGAATACATGTCATCCATACATAACCTCACTACATTTATCCTATGTTATTTAGTTTTTCCTTAAAACTATTATTAGTTTTTTTTAAGAAAATTATATAAAATTATATATATATATATATATATATATATATATATATATATAATATTGCATATATTTACAAATGTAAATCATAACTTTAAACCCTAAATCCTCCTTAGCCACATGACAATTGAAAAAATACCTACAATAAATGTTACAAATTAAAAAATTTAGTATTTTTAGTATTGATTTATCTTAGATGATTTCACTTGATTTTTATGAATTTTATAATTGATTTTTGTTGAGATGGAATATTATGGAATATATATTTGGTATAGTTTGTAAAAAAATTCTATCTATAAGGAAAAACACCAAATATTGAATTTATTGTTTTAAAAACATAACTTTCTATACTAGTTCATAACTAATGTATGTGTCACTGTCTACATTTGTTGTGACTACAACCTATGTAGAATGTACATTTTAAATGTTCTTTACATGCATAACCAATTTATAAAATTGTATTTTGTACTAATTGTGGTTTTTAATTGATGTGGATGTGACACATTATACATTGGTTATATTGTATAAGTGACTTGAAACTCACTTTTCATATTGATAAATAGCTAACATCAAACCTTCTCACTTTCTACATTAGTAACATCTACATTATTTCGTTACTCAATGTAATATAAAACCTGTATGATCTACTCTCAACAATGTAGTATTGACAATCTAGTTCAAGTGGTCTAGTCTAGTCAATAAAAAAACTTAAATATTTGTAATATTTTGATCATAACAAATAATATTAAATTTTGATTGACTAATATTTTATCTAGCTCATGATCAGGACAAGTAGACGATGTTTCAAAATATTTTTGTTAGACCCTATGAAAAATTGTCTACGACCATGTGTTACGACAAATAAAAACTTATAAATGATAAATGTACAAGAAGCGAAGCGAGACATTAACATAAATACGGCATTTAAATATGACCATTTAATGTTATGTATACAACATATAAAGTTGATCAAACGCTATTTGAAGATAATTTTGATGCATGTGCAAACTTTTATGTAAGAAATGTGTTTTTGATACAACAAAAGTATGTAAAAAGAAGAAATTAAAAATAAAAAAGATTAAGTGCCATGTATAAATGTGCCAACATAACATATATACCAACTCTAATAATGAATATTAGAAGATAGTATTAAATGAGCCATATTTGTAAATTGTTTCTTTAGTGAAGTTATCTTAATTTAAAGAGATATTAGATCTTATATCTTCTTATGAGAGTAGAAAACCCTGCAAAACCAAACTTACCTTTTTTTTTAAGTCAAATGAGAATTTTAGAATACTCCTCAAAGTTAAAAGTGACTTAATGATAATTAAATACTTGTATTCTTTATCTTAAAGAAAATAATTAAAAGTGACGTATACAAGTTAGAGCTGAGAATGAAAGTACTTGTGTAATATTTTGCCAATACTAAAACCTTTCAAGGTTTTCTTAAATAAAAATTGAACATTATACATTATTTATTCTACCTATCCTTTCACATGGTTTAAAAGTGTTTTAGAAATGTTTGTGAACGAATAGACATTGGTCATTAGATAATCTGATTATATATGTTTTCAACTAGTGTTGTGAGAATTTTATAAGTTGTGTTTAACCTCATTCTAAAATTAACGTAGAATATTTAAAATAACTTACCTAAAAGGCTTTTATTACATTAGTCAATCAAATTTCACTTCCTATAACTTTTATCAAATATCACATTGTTTAATGTATTTTAATTGGATAATTTTTTTTTTCAAAATTCACCATTAAATTAAAAGTTAATTTCACATAAATCATACATAAAAGATTTATATTAATAAAAAACTATTAAATTAAAAGTTAATTTCACATAAATCATACATAAAAGATTTATATTAATATAAAACTATTTGATATCTTGTTTATATATATTTTGATCAATATAATGTATACTTTTCAAAATATGAATCATTTTATAACCTTATTTTTATTGTTCAATCTTAACAAAATTTGACATGAATAACAATAACCATATTAAATTGAAATTTAATAACCATATTACATCATGCCAAGCAAGATCAAGCCGATTCCATATAACCATCAAAATAAGTTCAGTATACTCTTCTTTCTCAGTAGCTTCCTCAATTTTCTATCAGAAAAAGAACAATCACATGTCTCTGTACTCACACACATACATGAGAAAAATATACACATTTAAAACCTTCAGAGATGCTCATAAACAACTTCTCTATATTTTTAATTTCTATTTCAACCACAACAATACATGATATTTAACACAAAGATATCAATACACGTTTATAACTTTAGCCTTTGACTTATATTAATACATGTTTATATTAAGTTTATAAATATTCGTTTAATACATGTTGGATTCACTACAAGAAAAATGTTGTTTAGAGACCAATTTTTAGCTACCAAATGAAATGGTTACTAATTGTGACCAAAATAGTCACCATATTAGAGTTTGATTGTTAAATAACTACAAAATAAAAGTAATGATTGAATTTAGTGACCAATTAAGTCAAATAATTGGTATGTAACATTAGCTACCAATTATTTGACTTAATTGGTCACTAAATTCAATCATTACTTCTATTTTGTAGTTATTTAACAACCAAATTTTAATTTGGTGACTATTTTAGTCACAATTAGCAACCATTTCATTTAGTAGCTAAATATTGGTCTCTAAATAACTTTTTTTTTGTAGTGATTTTTTTCTTGTAGTGATTTTTTTCTTGCAATTTTATTTTCTAAAATTAGAACTCAACTAATATAAGTTAAAAAAAGTTTTACAAAGATAAAACTCTCTCAAAGCCTAATTTGTTATTGAAAAGACTTAAATAAGAGAAAATTAAGTTATTTATAATTAATAGTTAAATTAGTTTATTTCACAAAAAGATAATGACACCACACTATTAGAAAATGAAAGGAACTCCTTTTACACCAAGTTGCTTCTCTAGTATTACTGATTATGGGTCTTGTCCCTGTTCTGCGATTTAACTTTTAGCTCACTAGGTTTCAGTTTGGGCTAAATGGACTATGGAAATGACCTACTTTTCCAAGCCACTAGTTTAATATGTTTTCTGATTCAGCCTAAACTTTTTTAAAAGTAATTTTGCATTTTACAGATACAGAGTCTTATTTTAATTAAAAGATAAAGTTAACATTTATGCATATGTATGGAGATTATACATGAGGATGAAAAAAAAAGGACACAACAATAAATAATTTGGTGCATTGTCCATTGTTTGGAAGAGATGAGGGAGATAGCTACTATGATCATAGGTGCTACTGAGACATGCGTGTGACGTAGGTTACTCAAGTTCCACAACACACAAATTAATAATTATAATTCTGATGACTGCAAAAGCTCAACCAGTCCATTGAAAACGACATATTCTGTTTCTTAACAGAATTTAAGAATATAACAATAGCATTGGGAGGGACCTTCTCAAAACTAATGTATAGATATAACAAGTACCCAAGACGTATCTTCTCAAAAGCACTGACTTGACTATTAGGTATACTGTACCAGCACTTTGCCTATCCTCTATAACAAAATAGAAAATCAGAATAAAGCACTCACTTGACTACCAGGCATACTGTACCAACACTTTGCCTCTCCTCTATAATAAAATAGAAATCAGAATAAACTAGGCGAATAACACTCATGAATCCAAACATAACGAAATAAACTTAGGTGAATAACACTCATGAATCCAAATATAACGTGCAAGAAATTTAGATATGTTAGATTTGTAATTTGAGCTATATATAATAATGTTAAACACACCTAAATTCACTTTCACCCTTAATCCAAGTTGCAGTAACAACTAGGACATTCCAAAAGAGACATAACACTAATCCTGCATAACAAAAAAGGCATACAAATAAATGATTTTTATTTGACTTAGGTCCAAAAGCCTTAAAACATTAAAGTAAACATCCACAAAGACAATTTGGAGATAAAAAAATGAGTTAAGGTTGCATAGGCCATTCCTACAAATCCAAGATTGTAGTGTGGTGCTATTTTATTGTTACTGATTTACTAGCATACAAAATCACAGGTTTAAAATGCCTTCTCAGGTCATCTATGACTAGACTTTATTAATAGATGTTTGAATTGATTTTTCTTGAACTACGTTTTGCAGCATACCATTATTAACACACCTATGTTCAGGGCATCAAGAAAATATGTCATACTATTGCTAGCTAAAGCATCAATAATATTTTAAAAGCTATAAACAAATTTTGATTAAAAGTATCAAGTAGTTTACGGTTTGAAAAATGCTTTGATATAGAATGAGTCATACATTTATAGTAGAAGTAGAACTCTATACCTTTAAAATTAGTGGGGGTGGGGACAAAATTTTATTACCTGTCCAACACAAGAACTACTTGAGAGAAAATCAGTTAGACTTCAACGTCTTCCCATAAAACCTACAAAAATTTAGTTAGTTACCTATTTTATACTTTTAAATTATGTTATACTTTTCTATATAATTTTGACCATTTGAATGGAATACAGAGATTGTCCTCTATTCCTATTTTAAATTTCTCTCGATTATATCAAATCAACAAACTACCAAATCCACAAATCATCAAATAGTAGATGTACTATTATGAAAACAGGGAATGTAAAATTCACGATGGATTGAAAAATAAAGTCATTCATCAAAATAGGCATGGAAGCAAACTTGAAACAATAAATAATGATTATCAAACCATAAGAGATGATTATTGAATAGATTTTGTAGAAAAACCTATTTAGATTCCATGTGTAGAAGGCGCTGGTGGAGGCGGTGGAGTCGTTGGATCTTGTAGGTGGAGTCAGTATTTGTGCAATAGAAGTGAAGTGTTACGTAACCTCTGTTGAGAGAATCTTAAGACAAGAGAGTGTCAATTTCTTATTTCGATAAGGGTTTTTGACATTCAAAGTCTGAAAAAACAACACAAATGATGCCAAAGCTTGAGTAAGTTTTCCGTTGGACTATGTTGTCTCACTGAAAACCTTCGTCCTTTTGGTCACTCTTAAACTCCTAAAACCTAATTATGTTAAGTTTAATCTTTAAAATATAGTAAAAATTATTTAAAAATAGTTTCTGATTAGATCTGGACAAGAGACTTCAAAAAGTAATTTCTAAGTAAATAATTATTTTATGATCATTAACTACTACAAATTTAAATCTAATTATACTAATAAATTTTTAAATTATAAAATAAGGTCTAAATTAATTAATATAATAATTAATTACTTTTGTGTTTAAGTTGATTATTATTTAATAATTTTTATAATAATTATTTTTGTCTCTAAATTAGTTTATATAATAACTAATTATTTTTGATTTCTAAATAAATTACTATTTAATGATTTTTTAATAATAATTATTTTTTATTTCTAAATAAGCACTATTTAATGATTTTTTTGTAGTGATTGACAAATTTTACTTTTTATATAAAATTATTAACTATGCATCATTTAGTAAAAGTTACATCAATCTAATTTGATTTTCACTCCATATAATTTTAACCATATCCAACTTTTGCGAATGAAATGGCTAATTTAGTTTAAGATCAATGAAAAAATGAAATTGTAAATTATATATAACTAAAACGAAGAAAAAACACAAAGCTAAAAATGAATAAATCAACTCATGTATGCAAAATAAATGTTAAGTTGCATCGCTTGTCTCGTCGTCTAAATCACTCTATAAAGAGACACAAAACAATTATGAATTAGTTTAAACTACAAATAGAATCACAACTAACTAAGAAAATATGTATAAAGACTACTACTCACTAGAAAATCTACCTTTGTGTCATCAAACAACTAACTACTAAATATCTACAGTCAATAAATGGTCTATACTAGAAATAATTTAGTATGCCAAAATCCTACACTAATTATTAAATTATAACGATATTGAGTGATGTAACACAACTAAGAATGAATAGTGACTACTTTAAGGTAAACTGTTGACTTGTCTAAAATCTGTTGTTTTATTGTATGTTATATCAATCACGATTCTTGAATGGTTGATACTAGTCCTAACACAAAGGCTTGATGTTTAATATATAAAAGATCTTTTTTCATATTCAAATTAAAAATTTTCTATTGTAGAAAAGTTATATACAAATAAAATATTTTTTGATACGTGTCCTTAAACACTTAATAAATTTCACATAAGTTTCCTAATATACAAAATAGAAAATTTCAGCTTATTTGAAACAATAAAAACAGAAACTTCAATCAATAAAATCTAAGAGAAGAGACCGAAGGACCATGTAAAATATTAGGAATTATATATATATATATATATATATATATTGGATAACTAAACCAGTATGATTTGAAAGAATTAGTCACCCTTATCTTAAAATAAAATTTCTGAAATAAAAGAAATTTAAAAATAGTTAATAAAATTTGATGTATTTAATTAAATCATATTTTAAATGAGATAAAATTATATTGAATTCAAATTTTGAATTTAAATAATTTGAAAACATATTAGTAATAATTTAATCTTTTGAAATTTACCAAAATACACAATAATCTTCATATATTTCAAAAGATTAAAGAAAACAGTTATATAATTTATGGATGTGGAGATAAAAGTTTGAAAAAATGTTTGAGATTAAAGATCTGGTACTCACTAACCATTATGTGCAAGTGTTATTCTTTATCTTTAATCTTGAGTTCAGGTTATAATTGTTAGGGAATTCAAGTGTAAGTATAAATCTTATATTGAGTTAAAATGAAAAAGTTAGGTATCATATAAGAAAAAGATCCAAAAATTAATTACCTTAAAATTTTGGGTTAGAGATTATGTTAATCTTTTATGTGAGTTTGATTTAGGTCTTATTGTCGTTGAATCTCCTTAATCACAAACCTATTGTTTAAAAGATTTTAGGATGATAGTGATGTTAATTTCTTATGTGAGTTTGACTCAAGTCTTACTATTATCTAATATCCTTGACAAATTCTTCTAGAAGGACCCATCAATAATTTGTGATTAAATATATTTTAAGTAGTTTCTTTATCTTTTATCTTGTTTTGGTTAAGTGGTAGTTTATCTAAAAGTCTTTCAGTTTTGTTTGAAATCTTAAGTTCCAATGAATTAAAAATGCATTTAACTTATTAAAATATTTTAAAGTTTTATGTGTATCTAAGAAATAACATTTTAATGGATTAAAACTTCATCTTAATGTATTAATTTTATTTAAACATTTTAAGGTTTGATGATCATACTATTTTAAATGATTAAATCTTGGTAATATTAATAAATTAAATATACATTTTAATGGATTAAAATCCTTCTACTGATGGTCATACCATTTTAATTAATTAAATTACTTAAATTTCACACTTTAGTGATTTTAATGGATTAAATGTATCTTTTTGATGGACTAAAACTCTTCTACCAGAAACCAAAATTTATTTTAATAACTTTATTTCATCAAAACTAATATTTATATAAGTGAGCTATCTAAACCTATTTTTTTTAATAAATTTGAGAAATACTTCTTGTAGCTATGCTACTAAAGGAAATCATCCTTAGATTGGTTAATGTAATAGGAGGAAAGAAAATGGGTTGCGGATAGACATCTTGATTTGATTCATTACATAAAACTAGTTTAAAATTTAAGGTTTAGGTACATTTTGTAAATATAATAAAGTTATATGAAGCTACTCGAGGGCTGGTGTGTTACAGGATATATGTAAGGCACATGTCTATAAATGGAAGTAGTAAATCAGCTGGGGTGATGATACAAAAAGTTGAGAGCTTACATCAGTGAGAAGTCACACTGGGATCACATGGAGATGGGATCAAGCATTGTTTTTCATTTCTTTTTTGGGAAATCTTGGATATCAAAACCTTTGAAGAGCCATCCCTATAACTCCGTAGAATAAAGTTTTGTTGACACCGTTTTCTCATTACCCCCACTTGATACCGGGGTAATTTTGTCAAAGCATCTTACGTGGTAGAGGCAAATGTGGAAGTGCAAAACTGAAGGGGCAAAAGTGAAAGTCAAGTTCTGAAGGTATGCCCTAATTTTTGAAATCCCGCACCTTTCACTCTTTCACTCTCAGTGTCGCTCTCTCTCCCTCTCAGGCTATCACCCGCTCTCGATCTCTATCACTATCTTTGCCCACTCTCACTCGCTCTACACTCGGCTCTGCTCTCGCTCTCTCTGCACTCGCGACGTCTCTCTGCTCAAGTGTTTCAGTTGGCTTCGTATCTGCTCTCGTCTTCTCAGTGGTAGATTTTCTTGCGTTTTCCATCAACAGTTGCTAAAGGTGAGTCTTTTATGAGGTTTTCATGTAAAAGGAACTGTTTTTCATCGTTTAAATGTGTCTTGTATGATTTTCGTGTGGGGTTTAGGGTTTGTGGAGTAAAGGCTGGTTTTATGAGGTTTGAATGAAAAAGGGAATAGCTTTATTTGGTTTTTAGGGTTTAGGTTTCGAGATCTGATGGGTTTAGTTCTATGATTTTCGTTAACTGAGATGTCCTTTTGTTAAGGTTTTAGGGTTTTCAGGGAAGACGAGTTGTGGTGTGTGTTGTATGACGATATCTGACATGTAAACCCACAACGCAAAGGAAAGTGTCCCCTCATCACTGAAGGGGTAACCAGTGGTGTTTTATACGAACACTGATATAATTATTTGACTA
>Ga0209700_107499_pt1 | contig 15321 bp, 8 predicted proteins | sample SiratroredBW_FD_187528 | JGI IMG/M metagenome (GOLD analysis project Ga0209700, IMG submission 187528) | Root nodule microbial communities of legume samples collected from California, USA - Siratro red BW (SPAdes) (version 2) | ecosystem: Host-associated > Plants > Roots > Nodule | place: USA...
TTCTTTTTTTCTCTTCTTTTTTTTCTACATTTACTCAATAGAGAAAACAAAAAACATGGATTATTCAAAATAAAAATAAATCAATATACAAAACTTCAATACAATCATTAATTCTCCTTGCCTTTAATTAATGTTCCATCTGGTTTATCAAAACAAAAAATTGGAATTCACCCTTTATTATACCAGGAAAATATTTGACAGACAATTGAGATTCCATAAAACATGAGTATATGTAAAGTAAATTATAGATAAAATTTACTTTAAACTCTATTTTTTTAACTTTTATGAATTTATAATCATAAAATTCACTTAACATTAACATACACGTTAAAATACGTGCTAAAACAAGATAAAAACATCCTCAAATCATAACATTGACAAAATCAATCATATTAGTCAAAATCCTTACAATCAAACCTGCACACTCCCATCATGACCTTAATATACTCTTCTTTTTGGTTCTTTTTATTATTTGCTTTCAAATTTCAAATTCAGTAAAAAAAATGAATCCCGCTTTACAATCTTCATTTACTCATTAGAGAAAAAAAAAGTGGATTATTCAAATGAAAATAAATGAATATACAAAACCTCAATAGAATCATTAATTCTCCTTGCCTCTAATTAATATTCCATCTTGTTTATCAAAACAAAAAAATTCACCCTTTATTATACTAGGAAAATATTGAACTTACAATTACCAATATATATACTATTTGACATTCCATATTACCAATATATATACTATTTGACATTCCATAAAACATGAGGATATATGAAATAAATCATAAATGAAATTTATTTTAAACTCTTATTTTAACTTTTTCATTAATTTATAATCATACAATTCACTTAACATTAAGATACACATTAAAATAGGTGCTAAAACGAGATAAAAGTATCCTCAGGTCACAACATTGACAAAATCAATCATATTTGTCAAAACTTTTAAAATGAAACCCGAATACTCATATCATGACTTACTAAAAGATAAATGTACAAGTGATCTGTATGTTTCTTGTTTAATACTAATATAATAATAATTTGATAGAAACCGAATTTTCATGGCTTGCACAGTTGAACGGAAATTTCTTTTTATAAAAGTTAAAATATTTATATTCTTGGTTGAAAAGAAAGTCTTTTTAAAGCTCACTCTAATTTTTTTTCTTCGTGGTCATTTACCACATTAATTTAGACTTTTTTTCTTTATATTAAAAATTTTGAAAATACATTACTTGACCACTCAAGGAAAATTATTGAAAATTTTTAATTTATCTAAATACATATTTTCATCTATATATTTTAATTTCTTATAAAATTTTATTAATGCATATTACTGTAGCATCAACTATAAAAAGTTTTTTAAGGTAAAATTAATAAAAAATTACTTGCAGTATCGAGGCATCAATATTGATCTGATAATTTTATATATAAAAAATGATACTTAGAAATTGGTTTGATAGTTTTATTATTATTATTATTATTATTAGTGATTTTATTTCTTAAAATCTTTATAAGGGCAAGAATCCGAAATAAACATGTATGTGCGGAAATTATTTGAACTTGTTTAAATATTGAAAAGAAATATTTGAATTAATTGAATATGAATAATCATATAGATAATATTTAACCTTTTAAAAAGTTACAGACGGGAAGATAAGTAAGTAAATATTGGTTGGTGTTATAATATTTTATATTTGTTTACTTAATAAATTTGAAGTTAGTGTCCATTTCTTAGCGCTAATATTTTGTTTCATTAAAAATAAATTGAATAGAAATTGTGAAAACAAGTCAAATAAATATTTAAATTGTGTATTAAAATTTTGATAGTATTTAGTAAGACGATAAAAAGAGAACTTTAAATATAATCATTGTTAGACATAGTTTTCGTTGATAGAATTATTGTAAAAAACGTTATTTCCAACTATTGTAAAAAGAATCTACTTCTCTAACCCTAACCCGTTAAAGAATAAATGCAATTACACAAAATTTAAAAATAAGAAAGAATTACACAAAATTTAAAATAAGAAAGATTTACACTTTAGATTTTTATATTATTTTATCACTAAATAATAATATGTTTAATTCTTGATCAATTCGGTCATATTATATTATATTATGTATACTCACGTTGCAAGATAAAAATCCAATATTCAATATTTCTTAGATCTTAGTCACTTTTAGCTAAAATAGAGCATTATTTAGACAAACAATCACTCTTAACTAATTTGAGTATTGTTTGAACAAGCAGCCACTTTTGGTTAAGACCAAGTATCTTTTTACACAAACAATTACTCTTGGCCAAGGCATGCTTACAAAGATAATGATTATAAGATCCTAAGGATTATGTAACTAAAATAGGGGTTTTGTCATTAGACAAATACATTATTTGGATGAAAATGTGGTTGGTTGTCTTATATTCCTCCTCAACAAAAGCTCTAGAGGTTCAAGCTTTCTCTTAAAGACCGGAACAATAATGTTTTAGACATGTTCATATAGTTGTGATTGAGAAACAAAAAAAAAATTATTTACAACATCAGATGGAGAGAGTTGACCCTACTGATGGATATGCTTATGGTTTAATAATAATAAGCTATGCAAAATCTTGATATGACACTAGATTGTCAACCCCTTTTTTTGGAAAGATAAATCTAAGATGCTATGATTTAAAGTTGGATATCATAATTTTTCTATTTTTTATGCCATGTTTAAAAATTGTGTCAATGCTAATGGGATACACAAGCTCATGGATAGGGATTTAGTTTTTAAGGAACCTAATGATATTGAGGAACATATTCTTTCTTTTTATAAAACTTTGTATGATTCTTCTTATACTAATAATGTTAGTACAGGTTCCGTGAGTTTAACTTGACTTTGGTGAATTGACAGACATGTTACATGGTCGGGTCTGTGGGTGGAGTCGCGGTCGGTTTCGCGGTTTAACTTGACTTTGGTCAAGCGATAGACATACTACACGGTCAGTTCCGTGAGTGGGACAATTTGTCAAATTGTTACCCAAATGGATAAGAAAGAACTTCATTGATTTAAAAGGATGTCTCATTAAAACCTCCTCGGCCAAAACCCTCTTTAGGCAAAAAAGATCACAGGTAGGAAAGAGTGCACCATATTACAACAACTTAACTGTAGTAAAACATCAGATGATCGATGTTCCAGGTTCGGGGAATAGGATCGCCGTTCAGATGTTCCAACCGGAAAGCTCCATTCTTCAACGTTTTAAGTACTCTGTCGAGTCCCTCACATTTTGGAGCGAATTTTCCTTCAGCTGGATCTTTTCGGGCGTCGCCTGTCAAGTGATAGACATACTACACGGTCAGTTCTGTGAGTGGGACAATTTGTCAAATTGTTACCCGAATGGATAAGAAAGAACTTCATTGATTTAAAAGGATGTCTCATTAAAACCTCCTCGGCCAAAACCCTCTTTAGGCAAAAAAGATCACAGGTAGGAAAGAGTGCACCATATTACAACAACTTAACTGTAGTAAAACATCAGATGATCGATGTTCCAGGTTCGGAGAATAGGATCGCCGTTCAGATGTTCCAACCAGAAAGCTCCATTCTTCAACGTTTTAAGTACTCTGTCGAGTCCCTCACATTTTGGAGCGAATTTTCCTTCAGCTGGATCTTTTCGGGCGTCGCCTGTCATACGCCACACCAGGTTTCCCAGTTGGAAAGTGCGCAGCTTGACTTTTGAATTGTATAGCCGGGCGGTTTGCTGCTTGTCGGCTTCTTCCCGTATCCAGGCCTTCTCAGCAACTCTTCCATCAAGTCTAGTTTAGTCTTCATGCATTCCTCATTGATCTTTATGTCATTCAACTGTCGACGCATAGTGATTTCACCTACTTCGACCGGTAACATAGTGGCAGTTCCGTAGGTTAAGTTGTATGGGGTTTCTTCTGTTGAGGATTGGGGGACTGCACCTATAAGCCTAAAGCACCTCGAGCAACTCATCCGCGCATTTTCCTTTGCCGTTCCAAGCCTTTTTTTGAGTTGGCCAAGTATGACCTTGTTGGCGGCTTCTGATTGGCCATTTGTCTGCAGGTGCTCTACTGAACTAGTTATATGCTTGGTACCCAACTCCTACCGGAAAGCTTCCAGCTTTTGGTCGATAAACTGTCGATCGTTATCAATTATGATTGTGTGGGGTATCCCAAACCTGTAGATCACCTTCCACATAAATCCTTGCACATTGGCGACAGTGATTTTAGCTAAGGGTTCGGCCTCAATCCACTTAGTAAAATAATCTATAGCCACAATCAGGAATCTTCTCTGCCCGGATGTTGTTGGGAATGGTCCGACTATGTTCATTCCCCATTTGGCGAATGGCCAAGGAGACCGAATACTGTATAACTAACTTGATGGTTAACGAATGAGGGGGCCGTTTTCCTGGTAACCTTTGCACCTATTTACGTATTCTAAGCAATCCTGGCGGACGGTCGGCAAATTGTAGCCTGCTCTTATCACTCTAGTTGCTAGAGTTCTCTGCCCACAGTGCATTCCGCACATGCTATTGTGAAGTTCATTCATTATGTACTCGACTTGTTCACAGTTAAGGCATTTCAGCAAAGGAGTTGAGAATCCTCTTTTGTATAAGTCTTCGCCTATGATTACATATCAAGCGGCCTTTTTCTCCAATGCCTTATCTTGCATGTGATCTTCGTCGACTAGACTTTTTATTGCTTCTTGGATGGGTACTCTCCAGTCATTTTCTTCCGGTTGGGTCTCAGCCGTCATCACTGTCTTCCCCTTGGAGGTTTCCTATTCCAGACATTTTTCAGCCTTTTTCGGTTCATCATCAACACACGCAGTGATGGAAACTGATGGTTGACTTAGGGTGAGCTATATTACTGAGTCATATCGGCTCTTGAGTTGCTATTTCTGAGCATGTGCTCTATCTTGATAGTCTTGAAACAAGACAACATTGCCAATACCTTCTGGTAGTAGGCGGTCAATAATGAATCTTTTACCTGGAAGTTACCATTTACTTGACCAATCGTCTACTGTGAATCACTTAGACAAATTAAGTGCTTTACGCCCATGTTTTCAGCCAGTGAGAGGCCGGTAATAAGGGCTTCATAATCTGCCTGATTGTTCGAATCTTTGAAAGCAAACCGCAGTGACTGTTCGAGTCGCACTCCCCTAGGGCTTTCCAGGACTATCCCCGCTCCACAACCCTTTCGGTTTGAAGAGCCGTCTGCATACAACCTCCACACATCTCGGTCATTTACTAGTATATCCCCGATCGATCCTTGTAGTTCTGATATGAAGTCAGCCAAGCACTGGGCCCTTATAGGTCCTCTTGCTTCAAAGGCTAGGTCGAACTCCGACAACTCAATGGACCATGAGATCATTCATCCGGCCACGTCGAGCCTTAAGAAAACCTTTCCTACCGGGTAATCTGTCTTTACGATTATAGGGTGTCCTTGGAAATACGACCTTAACCTTCTCGCTGTGTACACCAACGCTAGGGATGCTTTTTCAATCACTTGATAGCTGGTTTCTGCATCATGAAGTGTTCAGCCGGTAAAGTAGACAGGATTCTTCTTCCTGTACCAAGGCCAAACTGATGGCGTCCTCAAAGACAGATAAGTAGAGCAACAATCGGCCTCCTGTTTCGGCTTTTCAAGGATTGGTGTTGAGGATACAAATGTTTTTATCTCATTGAAGGCTTCCTCACACTTGTCGCCCCATTTGAATCTATCCACCTTGTTCAAAGATGGTCGTCGAGACGATGGCTACCAACTTGTTCAAAGATGGTCGGCCCAAAAGTACGTTATATGACGTGTTGACATCTACTATTAAGTATCTTACCAGTATTGTTCGGCAGCCTCGGTCGACCCTGCCAAATTTGGTGTGTAGATCAACATAGCCCCTGGTGTTCACTCTTTCTCCAGAGAAACCCACTATCTGCTCATCTAGTGGGATAATAGAATCCTCGTCCAGGTTCATCTTTTTGAAAGTCTTCCAGTATAGGACATGCACATAACTCTCCTGGTCTACCAATGTCTTTCTGATTTCACAGTTGGCTACCTCAATGGTTATAACCATTGGATCATTCTGTCGGGTATCAATGTTTTTGAAATCCCGGTCGATAAAGATAATCTCTGGCATACTTCTCTTCGGCCTACAGTTGATCATGTGTACAGTTTTGATTGGCCTTAAGTGCTTTTTCCTTACCGAATGCGACGGTCCTCTACCTCTGAACCCTCCTGAGACGGTATTGATTACCGTTCGGTTGTCATCGTTGCGTGGTCTCGGGCTTCTATCCCGAGACCGATCACGCCTCGGCCGGTCATCGATTCTTACCCTAGGACTTCTGCATTCGGGGGTTCTTGCCCTCTGCCGATCATACCGTCTTCTTTCACCCCTCTTCACGTAGCATTGCAAGAGTCCTACTTGTATTAACTCTTCTATTTTATCCCTCAGGGCAATGCACTCCTCCCTACTGTGGTTGTGGTTACGGTGGTATCGGCAGTGTTTGGTCTGATCCGCCCAAGGGGGTCAGGGAAACTTGTGAGGAGCCGTGATGATCTCGGTGTTAAGTGCTTCCTCTAGGATGTATGCCCGACCCGTATTGACAGGTGTATACTTCATAAATCTTGAGGTTTGAGGGACTTCTCTCATCTTTGGCACGTTGCGGTCTCAATCGTTCCGCCTCCCTTGGTTTTGTTCGGCCCTATCCTGGGCTTTGAATTCTCTAAGTTCTTCAATGTGTATAAATTGGGTGGCCCTTCGACGGAGTTCGTCCATACTAGTTGTTGGTTGCATGGCCAAGCCGTTAGATAATGGTCCCGACCTGAGAGCAGTGGTCAAATAGGCCATTGCTACTTCTGACATAAGCCCGCGGATATGTAAGGCGCCTTGACTAAATCTGTGCATGAACGCTCAAAGCGATTCCTCCTTTTCCTAGCGAACATTAATCAGTGCAATGGCGTCAGGTGGTGCGGTTTGCTGGTCGCAAACTGCGCTGCAAACTTAGCCTTAAGGCTCTCAAAGGAGTCTATTGACTAGGGAGGCAACTGAGTAAACTAGCTAAGTGCAGGAGGGCGGGAAAACCTTGCAATACACATGAGTATCTGTTTGTAAATGGATAGTTGTGCAACATATGCATGTGTTCATCTGGATCAGTAGATCGTCGTACTTGTCTAATATATGGTTTTTCCAACTTTTGGGCAGCCTGGTAGTCATTATCTCATCCGTGAAAGGGTATTGCCCAGACGTATTAGGCACTGTCATCCGAGATGTTTCCTCCCGCGCTCCTTTACAGTCTTCATGTCGACTACTTTCTTCCCTTCGGCCCTTGAGCTGAGAGTCTTCTTCTCTTCGTGTCTCGTGTCGGGAGCTCTCTCTTCGGCTCTCGCGCCGATACCTTATTCTCTTCGGGTCTCATGCCGAGAGCCCTCTTTAGTACGATTTCCAACGTGGACTCGCTCTCGTTCCACTCTGTCAATTCTTTGTCTAAGTCTTTCATTTTCCTCGCGGTGGATGTCGAGGGCGTCGGCGTAATGCATCCAGTCCTTCTCGTGCAGCTTCCTGATTGTCTCCAACTCTTGCTTCATTTTGGCTAGCATGGTCGATCTTCTCCGAAATGATTCTGTTGGCTTCACTGATTTCTAGTCATCACCATCGCTTTGTCAGGCTAATCTCGGCCCCACGGTGAGCGCCAAAATGTTCTTGCAAGAGGTCGGTTAACTCTAACAAGCAACAGTATCTTCAAGCTTCCTTCCTTAGCAGCCCTAATAACTCTTGTAGTCCTCCAAGTCTTCGGTATTACCCAATCTCGAGAGGGGGTCCTGCATGCACTCCAACTCTCAAGTCAGTTTGGGTTGAGTAAAGCAGAGTAAAATTGGATAAAGTAAGAGTACCTTATTTCGTAGGACCAACTCGCCTTTTATAGTGTTTGGATGGGCCTTGGGTGAATGGGCCCATGGCCCATTATGACTTCCTAATTGATGGATGTCACGTGTCTTGGTGCATGTCACGTGTCAATCTTATGCGCATAAGGTCGTTTGGACCGATTAGTTCTCGGTCGGCACATGTTATCCGACCACTCTCGGTCGGCTAATATATCCAGATTGTGGAATTATACCTTGCTTTACGTAGTCGATTCTCCTTACAGTACAATTCTCATTTCATAAAATAGATAACATAAATTATGTATTTGTCATCAAGATTTTAATATTATTTATTTATATCTAAATATGATTTGATTAAAGATATTATTGATCAATAATATATAAATACTATATGGTTTCTTAAATATTTTTCCATTTTAATTCAAATATATTATTTATAAATTGTCAATAAAATAAAATTGTATTAATTAAAGTAATTTTGACATGTAAAGTAAATTTAAATACTTGCACCGTACTATTTCTATCATCACCAAAATAATTTAATACAAATTAAATTTATTTTTAATAATAATTTCATTATATAAATATAGTTTTTTTAAAGAGGTATAAATACCTAATATATAATATATAAATATAATATTGAATATAAGTATGTGAAATGAGACTAAGTTAAAAAATAAAATTTTATTGTAAAGAAAATTAACTCGATCACAGTATATTTTCTCAAAGTCCTAAATCTTCTTTTGTCTTTATCATGTTCTATCATTTAGTAAGTGTTTGAAATTAATTTTAAATTCTAAACTTTTAATTATTTTTATTGAGACTGCATAAATTATTTTGAGATTTATGAAACAATAAATAAAAAATTTATTTTGAGACATAACTCTTGTAATTAAGTATTAGGATAGAAAACTTGAATTGTCAAAATTTAATGATATATGCCTACATATTCTTACGAGAAACTTATTAATTTGTTATGTTAATAAATTAAGAGGCTATTATTTTGTTAGGTTTCAAAATTTTAAATTAACAACTTCTTAATAGAAAAACTAACATATAACTTAATAAAGGTACATCTAACAGGCAACCAAACATTGACCAGACAAAAATAATAAAACATTTTTAATTTATTTTTATTTTAACATGATGTTAATACATTCAAAACGAGAAAAAAATCAAAATAAATCATAATTCTTCAACCTACAACTCCAAACTTTTAAACAGAAATATATATATATATATATATATATATATATATATACACACAACAATAATATAAAATGATTATGAAATATTTGAAATTGTATAATAGGCTAATGACAATAAAAAACAAATTATTGAAATAATAATATACAAGAACCATGAAAGAGTAAAAAACAAAGGAAATAGAGATAAATATCACCCTAACGTTCGTTTTAATAGAATAATGGAAAGAATAGAAAACATTAACCTTTAATACGTCATACTATTCAATATCTATTTTTAAAAAATACAAATATTATTAATTTATTATTTATTAGGAGAATGTTCGAAAACTATTATTAATCTCCAAAAATTATTATTTACTAAATGATATTTATAATATCTATACAAACTTAATAGTAATTTAAGGTATTTTAAATTTTTAATAAAATATATTTTTAAATATAATTTTAATATAATTTTTTTTTAATTTTATAATAATATAATAGTATTATTTTGTTTAAGATTTGTTTTACTTACTTCACCTTAAATTAGTCCTGCTTTTAAAGAATGTATATTTGTGAGACTTTTATTAAAATATATATTGTTGATAAGGAACTAACAGGAGTAATGGAATCAACTATTGTTATTTGTTAATGTTATTTATTTATATCTAAATGAACTTTTTTCCTGATTTGGTTTAAAGATATTATTGGTCAATAATATATAATATCTTAAATATTTTATCATTTTAATTCAAATATATTATTTATAAATTGTCAATAAAATAAATTTGTATTAATTAAAGTAATTTTGACGTGTGAAGTAAATTTAAATACTTGCACTGTAATATTTTTATCATCACCAAAATAATTTAATATAAATTAAATTTATTTTTAACAATAATTTCAACATATAAATATAGTTTCTTAAAAGAGGTATAAATATAATTAATATACAAAATATAACTAATAGAAGATGTTAGATTGCATTCTTGAAGATCTCATAAACACGTAAGATAAAAATATGGAATGTTCTGAATATATCTTATCTTTCTTAAAGCTATTTATTTTGATAAGAAACCAACCACAATAAGAATTCAAATCTATCCATATATTATATCATATAGAAGATATAATTAACAAATACTTAAAATGAGAGGATATAATTTATTTTATATATTTGAAAACCTTAAAAAAGTAAAAAGTATAAATGATACATGATTATGAACATATTTTTATGATGAATATATATGATGTAAAAGATAAGATTGGCTGGCACAAATAAGATAAAAAAGATATGGATGAATGACGGGAATTAGAATATCTTGCAACAAGATTGTATAAGGTGGTTGTGTTGGGTGTACTTTCAATCTTCAAATATTTCCGTTGTCCATACTTCTTATACAATATTAATACCATATAAGAATAATATTTTTTCTAAATAAGAAATATAAAAATAATATATAATATATGAAAGTAACAAGTATAATATAAAAAGAAACAAATAAGAAAAAACTTTAACTTATAACCTAACAAGAAAAAAGAGAAAAGATAATAAATAATGTGAATTTGTAAAGGAAAAAGGGTTGAAAATTTTTGTAAACCTACTTTTTATAATTTAATAATAAGTAATAAAATATAATAGCTTAGATAAATTATTATATTTATATATTATAATATAACAGTTATTTTAGCTATGTCATTAATAATGGAAGTAATATTTCATAAATATATATTATACATTACAAAAAAAGTTCCTTAATACATCTGAAAATTTATGGCTGAGTCTATACCTTTTCCCAGAGTTATTGGAGACATATTCTCTTTATATATACATTGCATAAGTATCACTTTTGGTATTGTTTATATATGTTATTATTTTATTCGCACATTGTGTGTTGAGAAGAAAGTTTACGGGGAGCTTTTACTTGTTGATAATTTGGCGCTCCCTATTTATTGTTGGAGGTACATCAAACCATTGACTATGTTGTATTATGTGATTTGTTCATAGAGTCATTACAATGGTTGTGTGGGTGACAAAGATAAAAATATTAAAAAGGGAAAGTTGATGCACATGTATTAAAAGATGATGCAAATGAAAAAAGGTTGATGCTAATAACAAAAGAAAGTTTGATATCAACTTTGTCCGAGCTAGAGAAATACTTGCTAGCTCGCTAAATTAGTTCAAATAAAAATTTTTAGTCTTATAGGCTTGTTCTATTTATTAATTTACTTATTTTTTAAAATAATTGATTTTGATACTAACATGATATCCAAATTATACAATAACATATTAATATTTTACTTATTGCATCTAATAGATAATTGTTCAAAGATTTAAATCCGTACATTTAAACATTAGTTATTTAAAATATTTGATTTTCTTTTTAGTTACCAAAATCTTAAAATATATTGGGCCTATATTATCTCGATCTCACTTAGATTTTTTTTAATATTCTTTTTATGCTAACAATACTCTCTTCCCAGCCGGGACTCTCATAATTCATTGTTAGTTTTAATATTTTATTTTTAATATTATTTACATAATAATTTTACTTCTTACCTATTCATTATGTTACTTTTTAAACATTTACTCATGCAAAAGTAATGACATTTATTTATTCTGTTATGGAGTTTGTAGTCAAAATTAAATAATAATAATAAGAGACAAGTTAAGTTTATAATTGTAGCATTATCCAATACAAACTGTATTATGTGAGAGTATTTGATTTATTAATTACTAAATTAGTTTTTGAATCTAAATTAGTTTTTAAATTAGTTATCAAAGTTTTAGCTACCTATTATTATTATTAGACTCTAAATTAGTCTTTAATTAAACCAATTTTATCATTTTAGAGACCAATAAATTAGTTTTTAAAAACAATTTTTCTTGCCGTGATTTGTACGTAATTTTTATTTTATTTTATAATACAACTCAAAAACTTGTTTTAGTTTCTAAAATTTGCAAAATTGACAAAAATTGGAGCATGAAATATATAAATTAATTATCCGCAATTTAAATTTAACAATCTCCTAAAATAGATAAATTACATACATGATTCAAGCATAATCATATCTCAAAAAGATGAGATAAATATTAAAACTTCAAATATATCCAAAAATAAACAGTTATCTATCATTTAAATTTAATTGTAGACTAAAAGGATAAAACTTTGTAAGTGAATATAAGACGGTGAATATAGGACTAGAGTGAAATCATGTAAGTGTTTAGGATTTAAGTACCATCATATCTAATATCTCAAGATGAGATAAATATCGAAATTTCAAATATATGCATGTCAGAAAATAAATAAAAATCTGTCAAGTATAACTAACTTAAAAAAGATAAAATTTTGTAAATGAAGGTTAGATAAGACTACATGCATGAATTAAGCATGATCATATATAAAAAAATATAAGATAAATATTATTAGATTTTGAATATATCTAACTCAAAAGATAACTTAGATAATTATTTATCATTTAAATCTAAAAGTGGCTTGAAAAATAGATAAGATTAGATTTTACAAATATAATGGTATATATTTTTACAAACCAACTCTATCTTATGTTTTAATTATCTTTTATAATGGAGGTGAGATTTCACCTATAAAAGTTGTGTAGTGAGGTTCGAAAGAGAGAAGAGAAAGATAAAGCACCAAGATGGCCCTTGTTAGTGGTTCTGTGATGACACGATTAGTATGGTCTTGTAACGTTGAATCAGAGTTCGAGTTGATTCGTTCCATCATTGCCTCATATTCTTTCATCTCAATGGACACGGAGTTTCCCGGTATCATCTTTCAATCACAACTAGCGTTCCGACAACCGCAAAATAATTATGCAATCATGAAAGCTAACGTCGATAGTATGCACCTCATCCAAGTCGGCCTCACCCTTTCAGACCGTCACGGCAACCTTCCAACCTTTGGAACCTCTAACCGCTTCATTTGGGAATTCAACTTTTGTGAGTTCGATGTCACGCGTCATCCTCATGCTCCTCACTCTATCGCCCTCCTCCAAAGTCAAGGTATGGATTTTCATAAGAATTGAAAGTTTGGAGTCAGCATTCTGCGATTCGCTGAGCTCATGATGTTCTCAGGACTCCTTTGCAACAATAATATTCACTGGATTGCTTTTCATAGCACATATGATTTTGGATACATGGTGAAGGTATTGAGCCAACGTTTTTTGTATGTGCAACCAGTTTTACCTCCCAACTTGTATGACTTTCTGCAACTCGTTAAATTCTTCTTTGGATATAGAGTATATGACGTTAAACATCTCATCAGATTTTGTCCCAACCTTTATGGCGGTTTAGATAGAGTTTCTCAGTCCCTAAATTTGGATAATACTGCTAGAAAAAGCCATTATGCAAGGTCCGATAGTTTAGTCACTCTACGTGTTTTCAATAAGGTTAAAAGTCTCTATTTTCATTCAGAGTTTGACTTAGCAAAACATGCAGGTGTTATCTACGGTTTAGAGATACTTTGATTTTTGTAATCTTTGTACTTCTCTTACTTTCATTCTTTTCAATACAATTTTGAGAATGTATAAGTTATTTGTGTTTTTTTTCTTTCAGTCTTACGTTTCTTGTTTCATAATAAAATCATAATAATTTGATGGAAATCGAATTTTCATAGAAGTTAAAGTATTTAAGGGCTTGCACGGTTTGAACGGAAATTTTTTTATAAAAAAGTTAAAATATTTATATTCGTGGTTGAAAAAAAGTCCTTTTAAAGCTCACTCTAATTTTTTTTCGTAGTCATTTATCACATTAATTTAGATTTTTCTTCTTTAAATTAAAAAATTTGAAAATACATGACCACTCAAGGAAAATTATTAAAAAATGTTTAATTTATCTAAATACATATTTTCTTCTATATATTTTAATTTTTTATAAAATTTTATTAAAGCATATTACTGTAGCATCAACTATAAAAAGTTTTTTTAAGGTAAAATTAATAAAAATTTACTTGCAGTATCGAGGCATCAATATTGATTTGATAATTTTATATATAAAAAATGATACTTAGAAATTGGTTTGGCACAATGAGTTTACATGAGAATGTTCTTGCTCCTACAACAAGATCACCTCCTAGGTCCAAATCCCAAACCATTGGGACTAAGCTGCCAACTATCCAACACATTTTTACTAGAAGGCCAAAATGAATTCATGTTATATGATCAAGTTTGAATTATATAAGCTTTCTTAAGGTCCAAAATCAATTTGTTTGATGTTGTTGAAATTGTACCTAGAATAACTATAATGTAGGTTTCTTGTATTCAATATATTTTTATATTCAGTTGTTTGTATTTCTTTTCATGGTCGAAGATTTGATCATAATTTACCGATATTTATATCTAGAAATATAGAATATTATGATATGTCTAGAAACATAAGATGCAAATATAAAATATAAACTTAAATTATTATTATTTATAAATTAAATTTTAATTATTAATTATTATGAAGTAGTTTAATATGTAAATACAAATTAAATCATTAATAATTATATATATATATATATATATATATATATATATATATATATATATATATATATATATATATATATATATATATATTCTTTTCACTGTGATTAATAGTGGGCACCTTTTTTTATTTATTTGTTTTTTATTAATTCAAACATTTTTAATATTATTTAACTATATCTCATATTTGATTAAAGATATAATTGGTTGATAATATATAATATCTTACATATTTCACCATTTTTAATTAAGGTATATTATTTATAAATTGTCAATAAAATAATATTTTAATAATTAAAGTAATTGTGACATGTGAAATTAATTTAAATACTTGCAATATTTTTATTCATTTGTATTATCTTTAAAATAATTTAATATGACTAAATTTATTTATATCAATACTTTCATCATATAAATACAATTTTTTAAAGATATACAAATATAGTTTATATTATACAAAATAATTAGTTTTAGATAAACTAAAAATTAACGTGCGTAAAGAAAATACGAAATTGATGAACTGTTTAATTATTCCCGCTAAGGTAAATTTTGTCTATGCAATTTCTGAATGCTCTCCTATTTATTGCATTCTTGAAGATATTGTAAATTCAAAAAAATAAAAATGAAATGATAAATTTTTATTCTGATTATCACTTATATTTATATTGTTATTTTATTTATTTAAAAAATACGTATTTGCATTTTTAATTTTTAATTTTATATTTTGTAAATTTATTCATAACTCTCTTTTATGATTCATTTAAAGCTTTAAC
>Ga0209700_107500_pt1 | contig 15311 bp, 6 predicted proteins | sample SiratroredBW_FD_187528 | JGI IMG/M metagenome (GOLD analysis project Ga0209700, IMG submission 187528) | Root nodule microbial communities of legume samples collected from California, USA - Siratro red BW (SPAdes) (version 2) | ecosystem: Host-associated > Plants > Roots > Nodule | place: USA...
TGTTTGAGAAGATTTGTATTTGGTGGACTTGAAATTAGGCCAAGGTGGAGATTTGTTGATTTTGGCCTAACTTCAAGTCCCACATCAGTGGGTTTATTCTTAGGGGGGGAGGTTGTGAGTTATAAAAAAAACTCCTCCTCCTCCCATTTCAATGTACCAAAACATTCTCTTCTCCCTTTTAATAGAAGTAGTGTCATTGTGTGGTTCCCGGAGATTAAGCTATTTGCTGAACTCCGTTCAAAAAATTTTTTTTTTTTGTCTAGTTTCTCTATTTTTAATATTCAATATTATTAGGGGGAAATCTCAACATTTCCCAACACTACTGACATTTCTGAATTCATATTCAAAAGAGTCAGAGCAACCCCTATTAGTTATCGAAGTCTGTTATATAGGAGACACTGTATTACTGTTATCCTATATCAATTTCCCCACAAACTGAAAAAAAGAAAAAATAGGAATTGATCCCCTCAATCCTATTCCTGCACCAAGGTTGAACATCATATTGAGGTTAGAGTAGAGCCATATATAACTGGAATGAATATAGTATGTGAATATTGGTTTTGCTCTCGGAGCTTCAATATGTTCCCACCACCTTGTGTACAGATTTATATCAGAAATATATACTGAGAAAATCACAGAACATTTCTATATTATTATTAGTATGATTCTTTTGGTTGATGGGTGTCCCAACTAAGCGACGATCAAGAATCTAATGCCAAAGAAGATAAGGAGGAACAATGAAAAAAAAAAAAACAGTATTAGATGCCCTTGAATTATGAATGATAGTTTTTATAGTATGTTTACTAAGTGCGCTATTAATTTTTTCTCTTATTATAAAAAATATATATTAATTATACATTAAAAATAGAAAAGAAAGAAAAAAAATATAAATAAAATACATTAAAGTGGAATGAAACGGAACACGAATTAGCACAAAGCACACCATGTATGAATTATTCGTTGTTTCACAGTAGATAATGAATATATTCTCCAAGACTTTTGGTTTAATTATTTTTCATTAGAAGTATTATACACTGTTTCCATATAAATTAAGAAGTAACTATGAAATCAAATAAATTTTATATACTGATCCTGATAAAATATCTATGAAATGCTTCAATTTATTCATTTTGTAATATATATATATATATATATATATATATATATGTTAGATTAAAAGTAAGCATATCATTGGAAAATAATAAAATTTTAATTTATGTATAACTTTTAGATTATGGTGTTCAATAAAAAATGAATATACACTCCAAAATAATAAATATATAAACTACTTAAAGATTAAATTGAAAAAGGAAAACATATTTAGAAAAGAATAAAACTTGGAATTATACACTTCATATTTTCCATACATGTGATATCAACGAATAACTTTTTGAGTCCAGTGTTTCATAAAAAAAGATATATACTACAAAACTGTTATCTAAGCATATGAATATGCTGCTAATTTATGTTAGAAAGTTATTGATATAGATTTGTGTGGTCAATCAAAAAAGCATTGGATTCGCTTTCTTGCATATCTATATATTGGCTTGGTTCTGGGTAACAATAAGGTATAGTACAAACACGAAGTCAAGTTTTTGTTTTTTTCCTATACATTTATTTATTTTTACCGCTTACTCATTGAAATAATTTAAAACCAATCTTACCGGGAATAATAAATAAAATATTTAACTTTGATTTTTAAAATACTTAAAAAAATCTTTTAAAATGAAAGACTTATGATTTTTGAAAGTTGGGACTTTAATTAAGATAAAGTAGCTTGACCTTTTACAAATTTCTGTTTTAATTGATAAATAAGTTTTCAAATATAATTAAATATCATTTTAAATACAAATTTCTTTAGAGCAAAAATCTAAAATTTTTAGATAAGAAAAGTGACTTTCATTTCTTTATCGGCAAAAAAAAGTGACTTTCATTTTTTTTTTATCGGAAAAAGAAGTGATATCATTTGATATGTTAGTCATCTAGTGATGCATCCTCTTTGCATCATTCTGGAGTTGTGTTGTTGTTGCATTTCGGATGATAGCACCGTCTAATTCTAAATTATCATGCATAAAAAATATTAAAATTATTAAATTCAATAATGTGATTTACTTGCTTAAAACTTCACATTTTTCTTAATCTCCATTAAAAATAAGTTTTAAAATTTTATATTATAGAAATTTACATTTAAAATAATATAGAAACACTAAATTAATTATACTTAATTTTAAAATAGTTTTAATTATAATTTCATCTATTAAAAAATTGATTTTATAAATCACACTTATCACATCATTTATAAAATTTTTATTATTTTTCACTATCCTTCTATTAATCCAATATAAATATTTTTCATTCATTTTCACTTTAAATTTATCATTTTCTGAACTTTTAAATTTATCTTTAAATTCATAAATACTCTTAAACATCCAAAAAGTCAAACCAAGTTGAAATCCAAAATTTTATCCATTAATAAATAAATAAATTGAATCAAATTGAAGACATCCAAAGTTTTAGTCATTTGGTACTATTCTAAAGTTTTTGTAATAGAAGAATAGTAATGAGAACTGAAAAAACTCATTTTCTGCAAAAATCTCTTTGCATATGGAAAAGTGTTCAATACTATTTATTTGTTGTTTCTAAAGAGTTGAAATTTTCCTTTCCCAAGTGCGATATTCCAAAAAAAGGCAAAGATGCGTTTTGTGGCAGGACCAGTTTGCCTAACCAACGTTCTACCAACCAACTTTCGAAAAAAAAAAAAAGATAGGATAATTTAAAAATTTTATATCAAAAGATATTGTTTGAGTAAGAAATTTTAGAATTTGATGAGATTAGTTAGATCACTTAAAATTAAATCATTTTAAATTTCATTTAACAATATGATTTTGTTTTATATTTTAATTTTAATTTTATGTTATTTTCTTTGTTTTTATCATTAGATCAATTTTAATTATAACATCATCGATTTAATTAAGATCGAGGCATTATTGATGTATTGATATTTAAGTATTATAATATTAACAATTCTTTTATAAATATTAAAAAAAATCATTTCATATTGAAGTCAATTATGCTTATTTTTTATTGATACTTTTGGGATAATTTTATTTATGATATTAGACCAAACTTATTTTTCAACCAAGTTAAATTTTTATTGGTCAACATTAATGGTATTTTTCAACTTATGTAAAATAATTTTTTGTTTCAATTTTTTCCTGTTAAGGTTATTCTTAATTAGTGCTAGATAGAGTTTTTTTCAACAAATATTAGTGAAGGTTTCAACCCATATAAATGAACATTATCTTCTACAAAACAGTCTTCGGGTTATTTTTCTATCAAATGCTATTTAGAATTTTTCTTGCCAATGTTGCAAGAATTGTTTTTTATTATGTCAACTAATTTTTTTTATTAATATGAATAGGAATTTTTTTTTGTAGAATTACCATTTATTTCTTGTTTGATATTGATTAATATTTTTTCAATAATATTATAGACTATTTTTTTTTATGAATGCGAATTAAATTTTTTCGACGTTTATCATGACTTTTCTTTTTATGGATGTTTATTGATTATTTTTTAGTATTGATTGAAAAAAAAATCAATTAACAATAACTAGGATTTTCTTTACCAATATTTAAAGAAAGAAGTTTTTCAAATAATATCAATTGAAAAGTCAGCGAAAAAAATTCTCAAAAAATGTGGTAAAAATAACTTAGATTAATGTAAACCTAAATAATTGTGATCATACAAGAAAATCTTGATTGACAACAATCAGAAAAAGATTTTCAATTAAATTGATTTTTTTATAAACTTCAAAAAAAATAACAACTTATTTTTTAAATCATAAATATTGATATTTTTTAAATTATTGATATTTACTTAATATCAAATAATTTTTTATTAATGTTAATTAAAATATTTTATAGAAAAATAAAATTAATTAAATTTAACTTATTTTATTTGAAAAATGAAACAATTTAAATTTAACCTATTTAAATGTCTTAATTAAATTTTATTCGAATACACACTAAGGGAAGAAAATTATGCAGCAGAAAAGTGTTTCATAAGTAAGTTCCTAGAACTCCAAAGTTATTGATAGTAGCAAAGCTTTAAACCTATGCATCGTCACTTTCTTAGTCATCATAGGATTCTAAGTCATTATTAGCTATTGTTAATTTATCATTCGTTTCATAACTTGATGAAGAATAATGAGATATTCTTTCTTTTAAGAATGAAAGATGCCTTGCAATTATACCTATGTAGTCCTATATCTTCTTTATATCATACGATGTATGATTTATATAATATTGCATGATAATCTAATAATGTTTTGACAATTGCTAAAATAAATACATTATATATGAGGATTTTATTTCGTATTCTGATAATCGGAAATAAAGTTGCCTTGAATTAAATATATTAAATATTATTTTCATTTGATTGATAATGTAAAACTTTTTCAGTAACAGCGCGTATAAATTAAAAGTTTAATAGATGAAATCTTTGTAATTTTTTAATTAATTTTATTATTATTATTATTATATAGATCATTAATATCTTTCTATCATTATAAAAATGTTAACCATTAGTGACTAAAGAATAACATGGATTACATGGTTGATGAGACTCCAATCTACTCATACTTAACAATGATATTTATTTAAATTAATGTTTAACTACTGACTTTCATTTAATTTATTTTTAATATTTATTTAAATTAATATAAATACTAATATTTTTTAGTATTTATATTTATCTAGTATTAATTCCAAATTTAATGAAGATTAGTTTCAATTTAATTAACAATAAAGTCAGTTTTCAAAATCTCAAATCATTTAGAGTCACTTTCAAAAGTCAATCCTACATGAAGTTAATTTTTAAAAGCGTAACAAATGATTTAACGTTTTGGAAGCGCATGCAATAGAAATCCAAACTCATTTTCTTGAAATGGACATTTGTAATTGGATCAGCTAATATTAGTAAAACTATGTTACTTTTGTAGCAACTTCAGACTGCCTTAAACTAATTTAGGTACCCAATTAAACAAATTTAAAATATCAAAGATATGATAATAATTTTTTTAACTTAAAAATTAATTAAAATGGGTTGACATCTCGTATCCATGACATCCTCATCTATAATATTTGCCTCTAATGGCTGCAAAAGTAACAAATTAAAATATATATTAAAAATTACAATTATAAAAATGTAGACTAAAACCGATGCAAAGTCAAATAATAATGACATATTCATGTAATTAGAGTTAAATTGTTTAAAAAAATTAAATAAATATAAAAAAATAAGATAAGTATATTTAAATAAATATAAAACATAAAATAAGTATAGTAACGGCTAAGTGGATATTATATTAGACATACCCATATGTAATTAACGTCAACAAAGCTGAACTTAAATGAATATTGAAAATAATATAAGCGTAGCGTTAGGTTAAATAAAGTTCAACAATATAGTGGCTGATTCATGTAACCAGCTTTGCTAAATCAACTCAAATTAAAATTGATATTAAAAATAAAATAAGACACTTTCTTATTTGACCCTCCCGTATTTCTATCGGTTTTTAAAAGTTTTTATGTAAAACTAAAAAATTACGATAAATTTTAATGATTCTAGTAATTATGAATTTTTTATTGTATATTTATTCATATATACAAGACAAATGAATAAATGGAGATTAAAAGTTCAAACAATGCTGTACTTCATATATTTCTTACATTTATCATCATTAAATTATTTTTAGACTATGGTGTTCCATCAAAAACAGATATATAACTAAAACTAATTAAAAATTAAGTAGAAACGAAATGTATAATTTAGAAAATAATAAAAATTTTGTACTGCATACTTTGCATCCATTGGTTATGAACGAATAACTTTTAGACTTAGGAGGGTGTCCCATCGAAAATGGATGGATATATACTCCAAAACTCTTTCCGAACCAGTTATTATTTAAACATTAGAATATTATTATGAAGGTTTTTGTGGTCTAGCAAAAGCATTGGATTCGCTTTTCTTGCATCTATATATATATTGCTGGCGTAGTTGCTGGTTCAATAGCAAAAGAACAAGGTAGAGAGAGCAATTCAGAAGCAAAAGATCAGAATGTCAAGTCGTATGCCAAACTACTTCGATCTTTTGGAGGCTGAACTAGCAGCCAAATGGTCCAACAATGGCACTTCAAACTCATTCAACAACCATGGCAGTGGAAGCCAAAATTTCTCCAATGCAAAGATCAACAGTGGTGCATATGCAGGCGATCGGAACAGGTATAACACCTCAAACCACTATGGTGAACGTGTTATTAATAACAGTGGCACCTTCAATGGTAACGGTAACGGAGGCTTCATAGAAGGTGGCTTTAACTCCTCCACAAGTAACTACTACTATTAGTTTTCTTCATTTCATGTATGCTGCATAATTTGGTCTACTTTGGTATGATGTGTTACCAATAAATGTAAGGGTTTTACTATGTTGTAATGCTGGTGGTTAATAAATAAAGACCTTTAAGTTGTACTAAATTTCTCCATTTACTTTTATTGTTCTTTTTTTCTTTATTTATTAACCAATAGTACACACATATTCGGTTCTTAACAACCACTATAGTTATCTATAATTTATTATAATTTATATTTAGTGTAAACAAATTATTTTCTTATCTTACCAAGTTGTAATATAAAATTCATAATAAAGGGTATTAACTTAAAAATAAGCTAAAAAATAAATTAAAATATAATAGGGAGAGAAAAAAAAAACAGGAAAAAAAATAACAAAATAAGAGAAAATGTTCCACAAACTCTTACTGAATACAATATCCAATAAGAGAAAATAAAAAATCCAACACCTCTAATCTAATCCATCCTATAAGATCCCAGCATAACAAATTTTCTTATTTTTTGTCAACAGTGTCAAAGGAGTATAAATATAAATTAATATGCAACTCTTACGCTAATCTCTCCCTTCTAGAAACATTCTAAATACAAAAATATTAATTCTGTTCTACTCCTTCTTCAACCTAATGAACACATATTCCAAGCTCCTATCTAACTTGGTGAAAAAGAAAAAAATAGATCTATGATAGTGTGCTTAGCAATATATAAATTATTCGGACAAAGTTATACACACGACTTTATATGATAACCGCATTAATTAGCAGTTCTGCTGCTAAAACCGAGATAAACAATTTGTGATCTTTCCATTCACGAATCAAATGCAAAGAATAAGACAATTATACCATCAATAAATAAAAGGAGCAGTCATTTTAAAGTTAATAGCGGTGATAAAGAAAAAAAAGTTGAACTATTTACATGAATCTAAACTTTAATAACAGAAGTCTATTTTTTAAAGAAGTGTGCCATAAAAGAGAAAATAAAAGGAGAATCCAATAAGCAAAGATATAGGAGTTTATACCAAAGTTAGTTATCCTATATTCATCTATATAAATGCAAAAGACATCAAGATTTATTCTTCTAATTTTGATTAAACAACATTTTCATATATTTTTAATGTTCCAAGATATCACATTTTTCAGTTTCTTTTACTTTTTTTACTCTTTTTATTCCAGTCTTTTATATATATATATATATATATATAAACTCAACTTTTCTTAAATCTTCTTGCACACATAATCATGTTAATGCAATATACTAAGAATGATCAAGTTATATGTATAACTTATGTTCGAAGTTATATGATTAACTCGAGATCTAAAATATTATGATAGAGTAAGAGTGGTTTTGTTTTGTAACTTGAAGTACTCTATTCGATATATTCTGATAAAAAGAAGTTATAAATTTGATTATTTTCCCTGTTTTTCTTTTAAAACTTGAGTCTATTTTATTTATTTATAAGAAATTAACACATTTTAAAGATTTTTAAAGTTTAATATAATATAATAACATTTTTTAATATATGATAACTCATTTATAAACATATTTAAAAATAAAATATTAAATTTAATCCAAAAAATTCGTAATATTTTTAAGAATATTAAGTATTCTCTTGGTCTGTGATATAAATCACTTTCCTATTTTACATTTCATAATACATTTTAAGTTATAACATAAAATTCACAATAATATAATATATATATATATATATATATATATATATATATATATATATATATATATATATATATATAATGGAAAGTGATATGTATGGGACAGAGAATGTACTTTAGGCTCAAAAGGAAATTAGGGAGTAAAAAAGATAATTCATTTATTATCTGAAATTATAAATGCGCTTTAAATAATAAAAGTCCAATTCAAGAGTCTAATTTTATTATTCATAAATTAGTATTCGAATGTTTCACTAAAAGGATACTAAAATGAGGTACTGGAGTATCCAAAGATCATCTTCAATTTGGATTAGTTAAGAGGAACTAAAAATCTCAGTTGTTAGAAAAAAAAATTAACAAGAAAAAAAAAGAAAGAAATTAATAAAATAGATAGAAGAGAAATCCATATAGATTAAAGAGAAGTAATTATATCGTAAAATAAAATTAGATCGTAAGTATTTAGAATGTTTGATTTTATATAGTTAAAATTCTTATACAATAAATAGATAATATATTTAATTATTTTATAATAAATAAAATCATTTAAAATAAACTTAATATATATATATATATAGTTTAAGAAAATATAATAAAAAATGTAAACATATTGTTTCCACTAGTATAATATATAATGAGATATTTTATTTAGTGTACGAAAATCATGTCCCTATTTTGTGTCTGGTTGTATTTTGAAATTTGTTATACACTATTATTTGATTTTATTTTTTGAACAACAAAGAATGGAATTAATGAGAACATTTAAAAGGTGTTTCAACCCTATTACAATAAAAAAAAAGAAAACCGGATATCAAAATTCTTCACCCCTATCTCTCAATACTAAATCCCACACAAATATAAAGAAAACTCGAAAGCTTTGTAACAAGAAAAACAAATACACTATTATTTGGTAAAACAAACTATGTACCTTTATTTTTTTATTTTAACTTAAAATCAATTGAAGCATATAAATAAGTCACATACTAATATTTAAGTTAGGTGATAATGCAATTACTGATATGAGTTATAAATTATGATACTAACTTATATTTCAACTTATTAGTTATGAACTTATGTTAACTTAATTTTAAATCTTATAATTTTTCAACCATGCACAATCATTAAACTCAGAACAATAAACAACAAAATTATGGGGTTTTATACTTTGTGTATTGTGTTTGGAAAATATTGCAATTGTGAAAAACCATATTCATATCAAGCAACTTGAAGTAACTTTTGCATTTTTTAGTCCTGAACAAAAATATGTGGGTCTACATTAACTTTATTCAAAAGCTGCATTAAATAGAATTGGCAAGTAAATTCAACCCTTAAAAAAATAAGAAGAAAAATTAAAATAAAATTAACTTGTACATAAATTAAAACTAAATAGTAAAATTATTACGAAGCAATTTATGTAAAGATTAATTTTAGATAATGAAAATACTTTTTATTTTTTATTTTATCTAAAGGAAGCACCGTGTTAACAAGTGAAACTCACAAATGCTCTTGTGAGATTAAATATTTTTTTAGGTAAAAAAAATGCAATTCTTTTATATGGATGTCTCATATCAAAAGACGAGAAACAATTTATAGAGACGGATTATACAAAAACAAAATAAAATCCTAAAATTAACAAAATTCTTAAAGATAATATAAATTTTTTAGATTTTTACTTTTGACATACAATTGTCCTTTTATTTCATCCATAACATCCTACAATGATTTTTTTAAAGTTTATAATAATGAAACATTTTCATTTTCGTCTTCTATTATGTCGCTTTTAATCCTTTAGATGAAATAAACAATATCTGTCAAATAAAAAGGCTTGTTCAGTGGGTTGACTTTTTCAGAATTGGACCATGAATCTACAAAAATGATTAGGCCATTACTTCTTGCATTCTCCCATTTACTTGTTGCATTTCATCATAATATAGAAATAAACATTTATATTCTTGTTAATACAGAAAAACATTTTTTATAAGATAAAAAGTGACTTAAAAAAATGTTTCATAAAACAAAAAGTGAATTGCAAAATATATTTCTTATAAGTCTTCTTTTTTTTTCTTATGGAAAATATTTTTTAAAATTATAATGTTCTTTTGGAGAAAATATTTTCTGTAAGTAACTTTTTTCTCTACCAAAAACGTTTCTTCTAAACACTCATCCCCACCTCTTCTTTGGAAAAATGTTTTTCGTATTAACAAGAATATAAATGTCTATTTACATTGAAGGGTTTCTTTCTCTTTCTTTCACTCACTCAGATCCCACAGATATGCTCGCGCTTCGTCTTCTTCGTCTCGTTCGTCATGGGAAATTGTGAAGTTTCCGTGTGATTTGGAATCGAAGAATTCAGATCTGGTCTCAGAGAATTGCAGATCAGAGCAATGGATAAGTCGTGCACTCTGATTGTCCACTTCGACAAGGGCACGCCGGCGCTGGGCAACGAGATCAAGGAAGCTCTCGAGGGAAACGACGTCGCGGCGAAGATCGAGGAACTGAAGAAGGCCATCATGCTCCTCCTCAACGGCGAAACCATTCCACAGCTCTTCATCACCATCATCCGCTACGTCCTCCCCTCCGAGGACCACACCATCCAGAAGCTTCTCCTCCTCTACCTCGAGATCATTGACAAGACCGATTCCCGAGGCAAAGTCCTCCCCGAGATGATCCTCATCTGCCAGAATCTCCGCAACAACCTCCAGCACCCCAACGAGTACATCCGCGGCGTCACCCTCCGTTTCCTCTGCCGCCTCAATGAGTCTGAGATCATTGAGCCTCTCATCCCCTCCATCCTCTCCAACCTCGAGCATCGCCACCCCTTCGTCCGCCGCAACGCCGTCCTCGCCGTCATGTCCGTCTACAAGCTTCCCCAAGGGGAGCAGCTGCTCGACAGCGCGCCGGAGATCGTCGACAAGTTCCTGTCCTCCGAGCAGGATCCTTCCAGTAAGCGAAACGCGTTTCTTATGCTTTTCTCTTGCGCGCAGGACCGTGCTATCAATTATCTGTTTGCGAATATCGATAGGATTATTGACTGGGGGGAGCAGCTCCAGATGGTGGTGCTGGAACTGATTAGGAAGGTTTGTAGGAGCAACAAGGGGGAGAAGAGGAAGTACATTAACATTATTTTTGCGCTTTTGAATGCTTCTTCCACTGCTGTGATTTATGAATGTGCTAGCACCCTTGTCTCGCTCTCCTCTGCTCCTATTGCCATTAGGGCTGCTGCCAGGACTTACTGTGAGCTTTTGCTTTCTCAGAGTGATAACAATGTTAAACTCATTGTGCTTGATCGTTTGAACGAGCTCAAGAGTTCCAATAGGGAGATCATGGTGGAGATGGTCATGGACGTTCTTCGGGCTCTTTCCACTCCCAATCATGATATTAGGAGGAAGACTCTTGATATTGCCCTGGAGCTCATAACACCTAGGAACATTGATGAGGTTGTCATGATGCTCAAGAAGGAGGTTGTTAAGACTCAGAGTGGGGAGCACGAGAAGAATGGGGAGTATAGGCAGATGCTGGTTCAGGCTATACATACATGTGCCATTAAGTTCCCGGAGGTGGCCAGCACTGTTGTGCATCTCTTGATGGACTTCTTGGGGGATACCAATGTGGCTTCTGCCATGGATGTGGTTGTTTTTGTGCGCGAGATCATCGAGACCAACCCCAAGTTGCGGATTTCTATAATCACCAGGCTTTTGGATACTTTCTACCAAATCCGTGCTGCTAGGGTGTGTTCATGTGCGCTCTGGATAACTGGGGAATATTGCCTGTCACTTTCGGAGGTTGAGAGTGGAATTGCAACTATTAAGCAGTGTCTTGGTGACCTTCCGTTTTATACTGTTACTGAAGAAGGAGATGGTCAGGAGGCATCAAGACCCATACAGCAGGTAAACTCCAATACTGTGTCTTCTCGGAGGCCTGCCATCCTTGCAGATGGGACCTATGCCACCCAGAGTGCTGCTCTGGAAACTGCCATGTCACCACCTAGCCTAGTACAGGGGTCTCTGTCTTCTATTGGAAACTTGAGATCACTACTTCTCTCGGGTGATTTCTTTCTTGGGGCAGTAGTTGCGTGTACACTCACAAAACTTGTCTTAAGGTTGGAAGAGGTCCAGACTTCAAAAGTTGAAGTTAACAAGGCAACTACACAGGCCTTGTTGATCATTGTTTCAATGCTGCAGCTGGGTCAGTCTTCAGTTCTTCCACATCCAATTGATAATGATTCTTATGACAGGATTGTTCTCTGCATTAGATTGCTGTGCAATCCGGGTGATGATGAGATAAGGAAGATATGGCTGCAATCTTGCAGACAGAGCTTTGTGAAAATGCTTGCAGATAAGCAGCGTCGTGAGACTGAGGAGATTAAAGCTAAGGCTCAAATATCTAATGCGCGGCCTGATGATCTGATTGATTTTTACCATTTGAAGAGCAGAAAGGTATGATAGCTGCCTTTATTTTCTCTTCTTTTAAGAAGGGTATAACTGAATTACCTTTTAATTATATTCCCCGGGTTCTTTATTTTGCATGATGTGATCATTGTTATGCAAATATTAAGTTGTGATAAAATGCATTGCTTGAATTCATGATGTTAAATTGGCTCATGTGCCAGTCGGTGTAATTCCTGGATGTGGCTTATAAATAGACTTTGCAGCATTTGTTAATGTGCTCAATATACTATCTCTTCTGATGTTTCTTCTAGTGTACATTCTTTGTAACCTTTTCTTCTAAATTCTTCAGGGTATGAGCCAACTTGAGCTGGAAGATGAAGTTCAAGATGATCTCAAACGTGCTACTGGAGAGTTTACAAAGGATGGAGATGATGCGAATAAGCTGAATCGCATCCTTCAGCTCACTGGATTCAGTGATCCTGTTTATGCTGAAGCATATGTAACAGTGCATCACTATGACATTGTACTTGATGTTACTGTCATCAACCGAACCAAGGAAACCCTTCAGAATCTCTGTTTGGAGTTGGCAACCATGGGTGATCTCAAACTTGTTGAGCGTCCACAAAACTACACTCTGGCTCCAGAATCAAGCAAACAGATTAAGGCCAACATTAAAGTTTCATCAACTGAAACAGGAGTTATATTTGGTAACATAGTTTATGAGACATCTTCTAATGTTCTGGAGAGAACAGTTATTGTTCTAAATGATATCCACATTGATATCATGGACTACATTTCCCGTGCATCTTGTGCTGATGTGGCATTCAGAACTATGTGGGCTGAGTTTGAGTGGGAAAACAAGGTACGTATCCTCTCTGTCTCTCTCTCTCTCACTCTCTCTCATAGCGAACACTTTTAACGAAATGGTAATAAAGCATGGGGCTACTTTTTTTTGCCCATAGCAACCCCACTTCCATTATAAAAGTGGTGCGAGAGAAACCTTTTAAGTACTTCTGCCGTTATAGTCATAGCATACTCTTTAATTAGTCCTTGGAGTTTTTATTAAGTATGAGCTCATAAAGTTGTGATTTGAAATTTGCTTAGTTTTAACAGCATCTTGTCTACAGAATTTGCATTCTTGGTCTGCATCTTGACTGATGAGATCACAGTAGCAAGTATTACACTATACACGAGGTGTTGGGCCATACAATCCAACCATTATAACATTAACCTAATCTGCCTAGTGATACAACGACTCATCTTGAATGTGGTTCTGATTATTAATTATATCTATACATGTTTATATATTAAATGTTTATGAATCTTATGATTCATGATAGGAAATGATTCACAATTCTAAATATCTCCTATACATAATTTTTATCGCGATTCACCTACCATGGTTGAGATAATGATATTTTGGTGAAGTTCACTTATTTATATGATTACTTTTCATGGTTATTGTTAATGGTAGTTAGGTTGAAAGTTTGATATAAACTTTTCTTTGCTGGTTACATTTAGTAAGAATAAGATGATACTTTATAAGGAAACATGCCAATTGATTAAGCTCCTAGATGTAGGCTATTTGTGAAGGATTTGGATACTATAAGAATTTCTGTTTGATTCCGCATCCTCTCAGGCAATGTATTTCTGCATTAACTGGATGATATTTATGATTCGTTGTTAATGAATTTTATGTTTTAGGTTGCTGTAAATACAGTATTGCAATATGAGAGGGAGTTCCTTACCCACATTATCAAGTCTACAAATATGAAGTGCCTGACTCCACCGTAAGTTTTCTGGCTCTGCTGAGGTCCTTTTGTAGACAATAATTTTACGCACGAAATATTGTCTCTACTTTAACACACCCATAGAGGTAAAACTTCTGACAGTTTTGTTTTTCCAAAGAAGATTTTTTTTTTTTAAAATCAAATAAATAAGCATGTCAAAAAAATTTAAAACATTTAAAAAAAAATCTGCAAATTAATTAGGGTTTACTATTTTTTCAGTCTCTAAACCTTTTAGGATTTCTGTACTTGTCCCTCAACATTTTTTAAACTCATCAAATGCCCTTAACCTTTTCCATCCTTAATTTTAGTCCCTCAATTTTTTTCTAAGAACGAAAAGGAAGATACAAATTCAAACGTTGAAAAGATCAGCATTTTAAAAAAAATTCTGTCAAGCTTGACTGTTATATCAAACTATCAATTGCCAGAGGCCTTTTGATTTTGAATGAGAAATAATTAATTGGATTTATTTATCTTTTGAATCCCTAAATTTTTTAGAATTTCTTAAAATCTAATTAATTATTTCTTATTCAAAAAAGTTTGTGGCAGTTGATAGTTTGATTGTGTAGAAAGGCAAGCCTGACAGTTTTTTTTTTTTTTTTCAAATGCTGATTTTTTTGTGCATCTTCATTTTGTTGCGCTACTTCTTATCTGTATCTTCATATCTGAATCTTTGCATTATAGTTATTGGTTTTTGTTTATTATTATTACCACAGACGATATCTCTTTTGACGAATAATATAACCATAATTATAATAAATTGAAGACATCAATAATTGTGATACAGTATTAGTTCAGCGATTCATGTTACTTACTAGTCATTAGTATCCGACGTTGTTCCGTATAATCATTTGATTATGATCTGCTGTTGTTTAGATCGGCTTTGGAAGGGGAGTGTGGTTTCCTTGCTGCAAACCTTTATGCTAAGAGTGTGTTTGGGGAAGATGCTTTGGTGAATGTGAGCATTGAGAAGCAAGCAGATGGCAAGTTGAGTGGATACATCAGAATAAGAAGTAAAACTCAGGGAATTGCCCTTAGTCTTGGGGATAAGATAACTTTGAAACA
>Ga0209700_107503_pt1 | contig 15308 bp, 12 predicted proteins | sample SiratroredBW_FD_187528 | JGI IMG/M metagenome (GOLD analysis project Ga0209700, IMG submission 187528) | Root nodule microbial communities of legume samples collected from California, USA - Siratro red BW (SPAdes) (version 2) | ecosystem: Host-associated > Plants > Roots > Nodule | place: USA...
TTCTGCCAGGTAGCAGTGGAACTAAGTCCCATATGTTTAAGAGTCTGCATTTCAACAATCATGGCTTGTTGCCATCTAGGATGATCAAATGCTTTATTCACATTTTTTGGAATGCTAATAGAAGACATAGAGGAAATAAATGAGAAGTAGGAAGGAGATAGTTGATGTTAGCTTAGAAAATTGTAAATAGGATGAAGATTACGGGTAGAACAAATAATTTCTCGAAGAGCAATGAGCCAACTAGAATCTTCATTTGAGTGACGGTGGTGAAGGACTTGATGAAGAGGATTGACCATGTAAATTGGACGAATCACTGGTGGCTTGCATTGGTATGATAGGCATAATAGTGACTCGTGTGCTTGAAGTAGGGGAGGAACCTAGAGGATTTAGTTGATTTAAGGTGTCATGAATAGGGAAAAAACAAGGGTTCGACCAATAGAATTGGTAAGACCTGTTGACCAAAGTTAACCTCTTAAATAAAAGAAGGGAAGAAATGTGTCTCTTTGAAAACAGGGTCACTCGTAATCATATTGTACCTTTTTGTTTCAAGAGAAATACGTTAACCTTCTTGGAGATTGGAATATCCTAGGAAGATATATTTGATGGTTCTTGTTGAGAGTTTGTCTTGACTCGGAGACATGTCATGAACAAAACACACACAACCAAAGACATGAGGAGTAACATGGAATAGAGCTTCATCTATAAACAAAATGGAATAAGGAGTTTTATTGTCAAGGGATGAACAAGGCATTCAATTGATAAGAAAGCAAGCCATAGGAATAGAATCACTCCAATGACGAAGTGGTATATTAGTACCAAGTAATAAGGTGTGTGTAGTTTCAACCAAGTGTCTACTTTTTCTTTTTTTTTTTAAACCATTTTGCTGAGGTGTATGACGACAAATGAATTGATGTAAAATTCCATGAGTTCAAAAGAGCATAAAAAAAAAATCAGAGGAAAAATATATTTTGGCATTGTCATTTTTGTAGATTTTGAGAGCTGGTACAAATTGAATTTTTATTTCGTTTAAGAATGAAATAAAGATGGACAAAAGTTCAAAACATTCTTTTGCACATTCTTTTATTAAGTACACCTCCATCTCACAATCTATGCAAAGTTAAAGTCCACAAAAGAAGCCAATGAAAATGATGGTGTTTCGGTGACAGGAAGGCGGTGTGTGGGCGACATGCCCTTGACTAAGATGCTTAGAAAAGCAACATGTTATAGTGTGTGAGGGAGAACCTACCTTCTTTTATTAAGTACACCCAAGTACATTTGGAGTATTCATCAATGAAAGTATCAAAATATCTAAATCCAAAAGGTGTGACACAACTTAGTCCCCAAATGTTAGTGTAAATGACAAAAAAAAAAAAGATTTGTCTTGTTTCATTTTGCTTGGGGAAAGAGGATCTGACATGTTTCCATGTTGACACAATTCACATTCTAGGACTTCAGGTTTATTAAGTTCAAGAACCATTTGTTCTAATTTGACAAATGTGTATCACTTAAGCGATTATGCAAAATTTTAAGAGAAGGGGATACAAGGCAAGACACAAATGACCTAGTCCTAAAATAGTACAGTGTGCTAAACTCATGCTTCGCTGATTAATTGACCCATACCATGCCCTGTATAGTGTATGAATTGGCACCATTTGTTACATTACAATTTAATGACTTAGTTGACTTAAGGAAATGAGGTTAATGGGGCACACAAGAAGAAATAATAAAAAAAAAAATAAGTTTAAAGAAGAAAAAAGGAAGCTTGGCCAACTTCCTAAGAAGGAACCTTGGATCCATTGGTTAAGGAGAGGAAATTTAGGAGAAGAAATTGAAGAGAACAAGGAGGTATTACCAAAAGTATGATCAGATATATATGGACTTTAACTTTGCATAAATTGTGAGATGGAGGATATTGTTAAGAAACTGGGATTTGTGGAATGGTGCTTAACTACAGGATTTTAACTTAAAATATTCTTGATATTCTTCATTGAAATACTTTGGTTGCGTGGTTTCAGATTTGATGATATTTCAACACTTTCTGGTGATATTTCACCATTGTCTTTCTCCCAGTGATCATGAAAAAGCGTGGCTAAGAAACCAAAGCTCAAGAAATGCAAAAGATGATAATTTTTATTAAGTTTTTCCAAAGTAATCGTGGGAGACCCAAAAAACGCGTAGGTAGGTCCAACTCAGAGACAGTCCACAACTCCAACAGACATGGTGACCAAAAATAAAAAACTGGGGTTTAAAAATTAAAGTCCTCTAGGGTTCAAGAGAACATGTACATGAGCAATGCCGAAAAATGTAAGTATGAAGGTTGAGAAAGGAACAAAAGAAGCCAGTGAAGATGACAGGGATGGTGCGATGGTGTTTCGGTGACAGGAAGATGGTGTATGGGCGACATGCCCTTGACTAAGATGCGTAGAGAAGCAACATGTGATAGTGTGTGAGGGAGAACCAACCTTCTTGACTGGTCGGGTTGGGCATCGCTTAGAGAGACACTTCAGATCTGGTGGTTGTTAGAGAAAAGATAGTGTGCAGTTACAACATCAATGGAGGATGTATATGAGAACAATACAAGAAGAGTGGGATCAACTCGCTGTTATACTAACTTGAAGGAGTATATGAGAGAAAGAACTTGAGAGATGTAGATATCTCTTTTGATTCAGATTCATATGTTTATAAGCGATCAACGACTTTCAACATAAGCTTAAGGAAAGAGAAAAAGGGAAATGTGATAGAGTTTATCCCTAGAATTCTAGGTCATAGATAGATACAACACAAAACAACTTTTGCTTAGAAAATCATATAAATTATTATAACAGTACTATTTATGATGTCATTCATATGCTAATAGTAGATAGGGCGATGAAGTGTTGCCTTTAATGCATGCCATAATAAACACCTAAGTGCATGAGGACTCACGCTTTAAAGATAGCTTTTAAAGGGACAGAACCAAACACTTCATTTCTCCTCTGAACATCACATACTACTGATAGGTTGTTGAAGTTTGACTTTAGTGCATGTTATTAATAAGCACCTAAGTACTCGGGGAACCCATCCGTGACGTTATTAAGTATGGATAACCTAAACTTAAATACTCTACTGAACATCCCATATTACTCAATACGAGACTTAAAAACCTCATAATACTAAAGTCCCTATCATAGCATCGACCTCGAGAGCTAACATCTTGACAGTTCACACTTCATAGCTGTTAACTCAACTTCTTTGTTGGTCAAAACCCTCTACCTATCAGAAGGAAGTCCTTTCCAGACACCGACAACCCAACTCCTAATACCAACTGATAAAAACCTAAGCGCTTGGGGAATTCACCCTTAAAAGCTAGTTTGTAAACAGGGGAAGCCAAATACATGAATAGTCCACTGAATGTCCCATACTACTCGATTGGGGTTTAAACACTCCATAATATTCAGATACCTATCGGTTAGTGTTCATTTTAGGTAAAAGAATGTTTTTTTCCCTTTGCATTTTAGTTGTGAAAATTTGTAAGTTATGATATTTAATTTTAGATTTTGGTCAGAAAATGACACTTAATTTTCAGCTGTAGTAATAAATTTTTTGTATATTAAGACTTTGCCTGATGAAGTGATATAAAAATGTTGTCCTCGTCTTTAATTTCCAAATTATACTGTTTCTCAATATTTTATGGTCTTCGAGCAGGTGAAGTTTTATCTTGAGGCAGCAAAATATGCTCAAAGTAATGCATCTATTGGAATATATGATGCTTCCGCTGGTATGCTTTTCATAGACTTTATGATGATTTCAAAAGCTTGTTAGCGACCTTGGTGAAGATTTACTACCTGATTTCTGCTACTAAAATATGGTTAATCTCTTTTCTTATTAGTATCATCTAGGCAATCAAGATCTCTGGCCGAGGATGCCTTTTTTCATTCTTCAATGATGTCCATAAGCTATTATTCGATTGTGCATTCTTTTGTCATGTATTCGGTTTGTCCTTGAACTCTACTCTCGTCCCTATAGTCTGGCTTATGTGGATTGATAAAACTTGACCTTTGGATGATTGCATATTGGTGTTCGTCTTTACCTTTTGACATGCATCATTAGGGAATGTAGGTTATGCACCTGAAATGATTCTTGTTTAATTTGTCAATTTTTTTATCAGACTGAAATGATTATTAAGATATTGGAAGGACCGTGGTGCCCATAAAAAGATGTCATTGACAGAAGCTTGAGTTCAATGTTCTCTTTATCCTTTACCATGTTCTTTAAGCAAGTCTAAATTCTTTTTGGCTTGTTTTGCCTACCTCATAACATCTGTTGTTACGGCCTCTGCTGCTGAGATACGAGATCAATTAGTTGACACAATTTTAAGCAGCAATTGACTATTCTCCTTCTATTTTGCAGCCATTTTTTCTGCCATTTATTATCCATGTCCTCCCAGCTGCTGTACGAGAATGGAAGAGGTACAAACAGGAAAATAGGAAGTACTTAGCAGGGAAGGCCAAAGAAAAAGTTTCATAATCCTCTTGACCAGAGATGACAGGATGAAGTAAGTTTCCTGGTGGAGCCTAGCATGTGGTAAAGCACCTAAGTAAAGCCTCCTTCCTCTCTTCCTAAGATCTGCTGCATGTGTGAATTTTGTTGAAAATGACAATATTGACATGACACTTACGGGTCATATCACAGTATTGGAGCAAGGTAACATTGGCAGGACGGCTTTTGGTTGTACCATAGTTGAGTAGATTGGGGGGAAAAAAGGCACTTGACTAAAATTTCACACTTAAGTTATTGAAAAGTCTCATTACTATTCTGTGAAACATATCAATCAAGTATCTTCATTCTATTGAGCATGTGAATGAAAAATGAGACCTTTGACTAGATTTTGTTAAATTGTGTTTATTTAAGGTTTAGGGTTTAGGATTTAGGGTTTAGGGTTTAGGGTTTATATGATTTCTTAATGGAATATTTGATATTTGCATCCATTCTAATCTTATTTTTCACATGTCTCCTTACTGAACCAGTAGAACCTTATTAGTGGAGCCAAAAATATGGAGATATACGAGTGAGTTTTATTATATATATTGTAAAAGTAGATTCATTTGATGTTAAAACCTTATTAGTGGAGCCAAAAATATGGAGATATACGAGGGAGTTTTATTATATATATTGTAAAAGTAGATTCATTTGATGTTAAAATTTCGTATGATCGCGACGTTACAAAATTGAGTATCCATCTTTGCATTTAAAGGCCCTGGTTCCTCCATTAAAGCTATCAAAGGAGCAGAGAGAGACGCTGGTGTTAGAGTCATTATATTTGTGCAAACGATAAACTCTAATAATTCGCATAAACTTTAAATAAACAGAATAGTGCCCAGAGGAACTTTAAACCAATTGTGTGAACCTAATACGAGACCTGGAAAAAACACCTAACATTAATGTACATTTGGGAAATTGAGGGATGGAGGAAGTGGAAACAATATGTAAGATTTTACACACATATGCACATAGAACAATAATAAAATGTAGGCAGAGATAATAGAATATAGAAAATTCACATATAAGGGAGTATCAGAGTGATAATTCCCAAATCAATAAAGAACTGTATTGTAAAGGCAAGTATATGTAAACAATAACAGGAAATAAAGCTTGGCTTTCGAGAGGCCAAGTTCTCTCCACTATCTTTTTTCGTGTCCACTTTTTCCCCCTCCCTCTAAAACATTTTATTTTCCTATTTATATTTCTCATTCCCCTAACTAACTCTTGACAACACGGCTCCCACTCTCCTCACAGCTCTCACTCTCTTTGTTCTGTTATTTTATTTCCTCTTCTCTTGCACGTATATTGGAAAGGAGTGATTTTCCTATATTGCCAATCACCCTTGCTGCTGGGGTCTGTTACAATACCCCCCTTTTGAAGAGTCACCTTGTCCTCAAGGTGAAAGAAGGGAAAAACCATCTTTATTTTCTCAGCTAACTCCATGTACTTTCAAATTCGCGTAGGTTCTGTCATTTCAGTAAGACTTCCTGCTCCCTTGCTTTGTTATAGCGGTTGTCCAAGATGAATTCAGGTTCAACTATCAACTCTGTTTCCTCATTTAACTCAGCTGGCAGTGGTTGGGGTAACATGGATGGACCAATACTCTTCTTTAAGAGAGATACATAGAACGCAGGATGGATCTTGGCTGACTTCGAAAGTTTGAGTCTGTAAGCAACTTCACCAATTCTCTCTAACACTTCGAAAGGGCCATAAAAACGAGCCTCTAGTTTGTGATTCACCCTGGTTGCTAAAGATTTCATTCGGTATGGATGACGCTTCAAGTAAACAAAATCCCCAATGGCAAAGGACACCTCCCTTCTCTTTTGGTCAACATCCTTTTCATTCTATTTTGCGTCCGGTTTAACTGAAATTGCAACTCCTCAAGCATTTGGTTACGATCATGCAACATAAGCTTGACATCTTCCACCATTGATTCCATTCCACCCCTCAACAAGGGTGGAGGTTCCCTCCCGTATAGAGCTTTGAAGGGAGTCATAATAATGGAACCATGGTAATTGGTGTTGTACCAAAACTCAGCCCAAGACAACCATACAGGCCACTGTTTTTGCTTGGAGCCTGTAAGACAGTGCAAATAGGTTTCCAAACACGTGTTGGCAGCCTCTGTTTGACCATCTGTTTGAGGGTGATAAGCCGATGACATTTTCAAAGAAGTCCCTGCTTGTCTAAAGAGTTCTGACCAAAATGTGCTCATAAAAACTGTCTCTGTAGGATACAATAGAAGAAGGGAAACCATGAAGACACACCACTTCCTTGATGAATAAAGTAGCATCATCCTTTGCTGTAAATGGATGAGAGAGAGCAAAGAAATGAACATATTTGGTGAGTCGGTCAACAACAACAAAAATAGTGTCCATGCCCTAGGTTTTCGGTAAACCGCCAATAAAATCCATGGAGATATCTGTCCAAACATTTGAGGGAATGGGTAGCGGTTGTAAAAGACTGGCTGGTTTGAGAGTAGGGTGTTTATTTTGCTGGTACACCTCCTTTTGTAAGTGCGAAAAAAATCAGAATGACCCCCAAATTTAGAGATGTGGAATTCCAATAAAATCTTAGGAATCTATTTAGAGTTCTTAGCAAGCACCAATCGCCCTCTGTACATTAGCTTGCCATTACGCAACTCAAATCCAGCAGCAACCTCTTCCCCGAAAAGGAGCTTCTGCATAATATTCTTCAGTTTAACATCCTCCAAGACCTCTGTTTCTATATCAGCCCATTCAGCAGCAATAGAAAAAGAAATAGAAGAGTAATGAAACTTTCTGGAAAGAGCATCAGCCACTCTATTATCTGAGCTTGCTTTATACTTGATTTCAAAATTATATCCCAACAATTTTGATAACCACCATTGTTGGCCCTCCTCCACAACTCTTTGATCCAACAGATATTTCAAAGATTTCTGGTCTGTAAAAACAGTGAACTGCTGACCAAGTAGGTAATGACGCCACTTCTGAGTAGCGAACACGATAGCCATCAATTCCCTTTCATAAACTGACTTCCTTTAGGCTGCATTGGACGATTTTTGACTCATAAATGCAATAGGATGACCCTCCTGCATTAATACAACACCCACACCTTTTCCAGAAGCATCAATTTCAATCTGGAAAGGTTTTGAAAAACACGGAGCAGCTAATATCGGGACGAAGACCACTGTTGTCTTGAGCTTTTAGAAAGCAGAGGTAGCTTCCTCACTCCATTGAAAATAATCCTTCTTCAACAATTGCGTGAGAGGCCATGCAATGCTCCCATAGCCTTTTACAAAACGCCTATAATAGCCCGTGAGACCTAAGAACCCGCGCAATGCCTTGAGGTCTTTAGGTTGAGGCCAATCTACCATATCGTTCAGCTTCTTAGGGTCAGTTGCCACACCTTGAGAAGAGATGGTATGCCCTAAATATTCAATGCTAACACTCTCAAAACAACACTTCTTCTTATTCACTAGAAGGTTGTTCTGTCGAAGCAATTCCAACACCCGCAACAAGTGCTCACGGTGGCTATTAATGTCCTTGCTATATACCAAAATGTCGTCCAAGAAAACCAATACAAACTTCCTCAAGTATGGTCACAACACTGTGTTCATCAAGGACTGAAAGGTAGGAGCGTTCGTGAGCCCAAACGGCATTACCAGGAATTCATAGTGTCCTTCATCGGTCCATAATGCGGTCTTGTGGATGTCATCTTCTTTCATCCGAATTTGGTGGTATCCTGATTTCAAGTCGAGTTTAGAGAATATAACTGTGCCAGCCATCTCATCCAATAGATTCTCTATCACCGGAATTGGAAATTTATTTGGAACTGTGATCTTGTTGAGCGCCCTATAATCAACACAGAAGCGCCAGCCACCATCCTTCTTTTTTACCAGAATTATCAGACTTGAAAATGGGCTAGTACTGGGACGAATGATACCAATGTGATGCATCTCATCAATTATCTTTTCTATTTCAGCCTTTTGGTACTGAGGATACCGATAAGGCCTTGATGTTAGGGACCTCAGCGTTCTCCCTCAAAACAATGGCATGATCATGTGTTCTCTGTGGTGGTAGACCAGGTGGGGTTTGGAAAATGTCCTCGAATTGCTGCAACAATGTTAAGGTTTCTTGTGAGAGGGAAGGGTGTGCAGTAAAATCGTCAGTTGTAAAAAGAGGAGTCACCAAAAACCTTCCCCAAACTAGCAACCCACTCGGCACTGAGCACCACCTCTCACCGACCCAATTCCATGACAAAGAAATTAGCAACAATGGAAATACCCTGTACCAAAACCTCTACAGCCTCACAACCGCCCACTCTTGCTCAATAGCACCGTTTCCGCCTTCGATAAGAAAAGGGTGCAACTGAAGTAATGGCAACCCAAGAGCACAACCGAGCTTAGTGGAAAGGAAGTTTGCCTCTACCTCTGGATCCACCAAAACAACAACCTCCCTGCCATGGATGGTCCCACGAGCTTTTAAAGTTTGGTGGGTGGTGAGTCCCCCGTAATTGAAAGAAGAGAGATGGAGAGAGAGTATTTAAGGTGACAACAGGGATTTCCTCCAGGGGCCCAATAAGGGTTTGGTATCCCCTTTAGATGGTGGCAATGAATTGGGTTTCAGCGGTCCAGAGTTAGGGTCAGCATTATTGGGCCGAGCCCAAGTATTGTTTCTTCCACTGAAGTTTGAGTCTGATTTCCTCCCCCATGGCTGTCCTCTTTCCTCACGCCATGCTAAGTTGCGAGCCTCTAACACCATCGCCCGATCCATCATTGCTTGGAGGTTCTCGAACTCCGTAACTGCCATCTCCGAGCTAATTGTCGGTTTGAGACCCTCATGAAACATACATATCAAGGTTTCACCACCGAGGTTCCTATGAGAGCGCGCCGCAAGTTCAAATTCGCGACGATAATCCATTATCGAGCCTACTTGACGTACCTTCAACAGTGGAGCCAAAGGATTAGATGCTGCTCCCAGTTTGAAACGGCGCAACAGATCTTGCTTTAAACAAAGCCAAGTATGGAATGAAGACTGTGCTTCCCACCATTCAAACCGTGTGAGGGCTTCACCGTGAAGGGCGAGCACAACATATTCCAGTTTCTCACTCACTGGAATGCCCGATATGCGAAAGAAGCGATCAATCTGAACCAACCGGCCGCTTGCATCCGAGCCATCAAACGGAGGAACCTCCAATCGTCGATTAGAGTCGCCCTTGTTTGGAGTGACCTCGCGACGTAGTCCTCCCCAGGATCCTCAATATGAGAATCGTGATCCTCCCCTGTAGAATGGTTCTTCACTTGTTGAACTACCAAATCGTCAAAGCGTTTCATCATGGCCTCCATCAATCGATCCTGTTCCGCGCGGAACTCCGCCATCTGTCATTCCAATCCGTCAACCCTTTCCTCCATTGCAGTTGAAGTGCGAGTGGTGGCCATACCCTAGGAAAGAAGCCCAAGATCGCAAGCTGATACCAATTTGTAAGATTTTACACACATATGCACATAGAACAATAATAAAATGTAGGCAGAGATAATAAAATGTAGAAAATTCACATATAAGGGAGTATCAGAGTGATAATTCCCAAATCAATGAAGAACTGTATTGTAAAGGCAAGTATGTGTAAACAATAATAGGAAATAAAGCTTGGCTTTCGAGAGGCCAAGTTCTCTCCACTATTTTTTTTCACCCCCACTTTTTCCCCCCTTCCTCTAAAACATTTTATTTTCTTATTTATATTTCTCATTCCCCTAACTAACTCCTGACAACTCGGCTCCCACTCTCCTTGTTCTGTTATTTTATTTCCTCTTCTCTTGTACATATATTGGGAAGGAATGATTTTCCTATATTGTCCATCACCCTGCTGGGTCTGTTACATAATAATACTAAGGTAAGACCTATTAGTATTCTTTATTACTTTAATTTCTTTTACATATTTTTTTTTATTTATTTGTCTTCAATCTAACATTTTTAATTTTAATTTTATTTCTCCCTTATTTTTTGTTATTCTTTTTTATTTTAATCTAGAGATGACTGAGTTGAGGCAAGAGGGACTGCAGAGAATACTATCAACCGGTACATACTATTTAAAACAGAGTTGCAAATCTTCTATGTCCCATTCTTTGTTCTAGGAGTAAACAGTTCCTAAATGTGACTTATTAGACACATCCAATAATAATTTGACAAGTCATAATATGAAAAAATAGTATTAAATTAAAACAAGAAAATACCATAAATTTAAATGGTTATTTTACATATTGAAATCTCACTATTGTGCTTGCCTTGTTCCCTGTCAAATTCAACAGTATCGAAGTTTATTGTTTCATGCCACTATCCCAAAGGTTTCCAATATTGTTAATTGCCTAATTGTGAAGGACCTATGCACATCGCAGAGGTTGACAAAAGGGGGTTGAATATATGCGTGAAATTGTGAAGTGATATCATTCATGTTTATTATAGGCATGGTTTGGTAGCTGAAGTGGTTGAGGCATTAAGAAGGATGACTAAAAAGGCTGGTTGTGAGTCAGACATTACAACTCGCATATAATTAAACTTTCTAAAACTAGGGAAAGGATATAATTGTTGGCCTTTGTTATTTGTGATTCTAACTGCTGGTCTTTGTAATATGTACTGTAAAATAGACAGTACTAGAGAAGTGTAGATGAGCAAAATGTTTCTCTGTAGTTTATAATTCTAATTGCAAGAAATTTGTACTTTCAAATGAACATGCCATTATTCTAGCAATACAACGGAATATTGAACTGATTTGCAATAAGTAAAAGAGAAATCTGCAGATGATATAATCATTTGAGACAATATCATTTAAACAAAGTAAACAATATAATTTGAGACAATTTACAATCTATGCCCAACAAAGTCTGTAATTCTGAATTTCACTGTGCTTCTCCACTTGGATTCATTATGTGTTGTTGATTTGTTGGACCAATTTGACTTGCATTCTAAACTTGTCTTCCAATCTTCATTGGGGTCTAATATGTGATGGCCTAGCAGCTGAGAACTAGACATTCCCTTTGTCATTGCAAGAAAGGGATTTAAGCACGGTGATTCTCCAAATTTTGACAACCACCTCATTACTTTTGAATTTAAGTTGAGCTTAGAAAGACCACACACTCAACTCGAAACTCAATCAAGTTCCAAATAACTTCTTTGTGTTCTTGACCTTTTCCAAAACAAGATTATATGATGACTTCATAATATTATTGTGATAAAGAAGACTAGCCTCATCATAATCTATCATTTAAATTGTGCTAGAGGTAGAATTTTTTCTAAGCCCCCATTCATGTGGTCATAAATCTTGAACCTAGTGACCATCATTTCTAGAAATAGTAGTTGGACATTCTTAAAATACTGTTAATGTTGTAAATTCTCAAAGCATGACTGCAAAGATTATTCGTAAAATCAAATTTGTGACAACCACAATTGATCAAGACAGTGAAAGAGTCAAATGTTATAACATGTTTCTTGTTAGGCATACAATTTAAAATAACTATAAATTGACACATAATGATGAGAAGATAGATGATTTAGATTTTTATTAGTTCTAAATAAATAAAATGCTTGTTTATAGAGTAGAAATCACTTTGATGATAATTTTTAGATTATAATTTACGTAGAAATCACTTTGATGATAATTTTAAGGTTATAATTTACTTTCATTGCATTTTCCTTGTAAAATAGAAGCAAATAGTAATTTTTGTATTTGAATCTATTAAATCCAATAAGGTTAGGGGTGTGTGAATATTAGAAGACAAGAAAGTAAGAAACATTTAGAAGTCATCAAATAATTTAGAGCCCATGAAGAACCTAAACCTAAGAAAGGTAAAAACAAAGGAGAATATTAGGCATGAGAAATGTGACTCAAATATGAAAAACCTGGACCTAATATGCCGTTAATACAGATTTAAGTTTTGAAATTTAAATTTCCCTCTCTTTTGTAACTTCAATTTTTGAGCATGAGTGGTCTTTTACTGATGTAAATAGTCACCCTTCTTTGTATAAACACTTTAGATGATATATAAGAGTTAGAGAAAATTCTTAAGTTGCTTTAATAATGGTAAACTTCCTTTGGAGTTTTATCTTGATTCTTATGAGTGAAGTGACAATTCTTCTTTTAACATATCATGAAGATGAAGTTATCTCCATCACCAAGTGGCATTCTCCTTCTTCTATCTTTGTAAGTCTCCTCTCTTTTTTGTCTTTTGTTTACTTGTTCTAGTCATATCTTCTATTTTACTTCTACTTTCTTTATTCATGCTAATTCTACTTTGTCTCTCTCTATATTTGTGACATTTTTTTCATTTGCATGCATATTTACGACCTTTTCTTGGATGCAAACCTTTAAATGTAACACAATCCAAGATTAGATTAGTGTACAATGGTAAGTACATCTTCAAGTTTTAGATCTTAAAAATTAAAACAAACATTATATCAAGCCCTTTCAAGTTAATCATAACTATACTCATATAACATAATCACATCCATCAATCTCTATAGGAGTGCTACCCTTATTCCTTTAAGATACTCTGTCATAAACAATTTGAAGATCTTATAAGTATAAATTGTTGATGCATTTCATAAAGTCTTTGATAAGTATGATAATAACTTATTTTATCATATGTAATGGACCTCTTTATTTCTGTTCATTTTATGAACTTTTAAATTTGTGGTAAAAATCATTGCAAAAATATTTTGGATTAGAGAAGTGAATTACTACTTGCCTTTTACAAATTTTGTAAAGAAATGAAAGCTTGAAATCATAAAAGGAGGAAGTCATCACTAGAGCTTTTATCTCAGTGACTAGAAGCCTCACCCAACAAGAAGCACTTTATATTCGATGGGATAGAAAATACATTAAGCTTAACAAGAGCTAAGACTTAACACTAATTACAACATTTTTCACTTTTATACAAAGTTCAGATAGAATAAAAAAATCTGCACTTTGTGACACTGCTTTTGACAAGGAGACATTCGGAAGGACTTTCAACTTCAAGCTGGTCATTTACTGGCCCATTTTTGTGCTTCAAATGTATTGGAGTAGCTAGCTTACTATTTCACTGAGAATAAATGTAATGAATCTCAACTACATATGGTCTCTCATTCTCAATACATGATGTCTTTCATGATTTTTGGGTTATTTCTTGCACTTTACTGTCGTGTAGTTTGATAATCTGTTTTTGATTGTTTCTTAACATTGAAAAATGATTTTAGAACTCTAATCCTAAGATTGAACAACCTAGTGGTCATATATTAGAATAATATTTTATCTTTTGATCATTCTTATGCAATTGAGCTTGATGTAAACCTAGTATTAAAAGAACTAAGGCATTGATATGTTTACATTGAGGGTTAGTACTTTGTCTCGAGGGAATTAGGGTTTTAGTAAAATATTGATAAATGTCAGAATTGTATTGTATTGAGAAAGTATGTGTAATGTGTTCCGAAATCCAATGATAATTTTATTTGGATAAAAGTATTTTGATATCAGAATTAAGTTGAATTTTAAATTTAATGAATCGATGTCTCTACTTTTTAATCTTGATTAGTCAAAATTCATATTGTCTAAAACAAGCACAAAACTATTAGAACAGTGATACTTGAACTTTTCAATTTTTACTATTTATACAATTTTCTACACTTGTCAAATAGTTAATGAGTAAAGTCTCACTAATATTAATAATGTGGGACTCATTTTAACTATTTTTTTAAATTCCTTTTCAACTTCTAGTTGTTGCCATTTCTTTTCCATTTTATCAAGTGTTAATTGGGAATTGTATGAAGATAGTTGTTTTACCTTCAATTCACTTGAAAATATTATAATTCATAGGTTTGCATGCATTCAACATTTTTTTTTTCTAAGTTCTTTCAAATTCTTCTTCTGAATCACAACCTTTTATGCATTTTTGGAATAGGCTTCGAGGCTTATGTATTTGGCATAACTCATCTAATTGATTTGGTCACATAATATATTGATCTCTAAAAGTTGTTTTTGGTTGTTGGATTCTCATACTATCCAGAAACACTTTAGATAATCATTTTAAAAAGAATTAACACTTTAAATAACCAATTTAAAAAAATTGTTTTATGAATAAGGCTCAACTAAGTATCACATTTTTCAAGGATGATTTACTCCAATAAAGGAATCCAAATCGAGTTGTATTTATTTTCACCAATAAATGATATAAAAATTCACAACATCCCCATAACATTTATAGTCAATTTTAGATTTTATTTTTATTTGTCCAAAATGTTTTAGTTAAACATGATTTTTAATCTAATTTCACACTACATTAACATTAGATCTTGTGCCTGCTTAATCTATAACAGATTCAATCAATTTTAAGCTTTTAATGTAAAATTTAATTTTCAAATCCACTATTTCCTCTCCTAAATAACTCTAAATCTAACCATGAAATATATGACTCCTTTTTTATAGCTAATACACATGTTATAGAAGGCGATAAGTATTTTTACTCATGTGGCACAAACTTATGAGCGTGATGGATAACAATTTCTGCAATTTTCAAATTTCTTCCTTACTCAAATTAAATGATATATTTTATCGGGAACTTACTTTTTAACATGTTATTTCGCATGTCATTTCATCTTAATATTCATTTTTCTTAATTCCTTGTTTGAAAAAAAATATTTCAAATGTATCTATTTTTTCTTATTATCATAATACAACTCACTCTCCTTTATTACACTAAATTCTATTTTAAAAGCATGTGTTCCATATAACTTAAAAGTTTCATCTCTATTGCAAAAAAAAAAAAAAAAAATTAATTTTTT
>Ga0209700_107506_pt1 | contig 15301 bp, 6 predicted proteins | sample SiratroredBW_FD_187528 | JGI IMG/M metagenome (GOLD analysis project Ga0209700, IMG submission 187528) | Root nodule microbial communities of legume samples collected from California, USA - Siratro red BW (SPAdes) (version 2) | ecosystem: Host-associated > Plants > Roots > Nodule | place: USA...
TTACACAAAATTCAGTAAGAATTACAGTTCCCCACCATGGTCTGAAATAGGTGTGCGAGGTACCATCTAATTTGAATATATGCTAAATGAAACTGTTGTTTTACTTGTAGATGGATATGGATGATAGCTGGACTCCACCACATAATTCTACTGAATACGTTTCAACGGAGGAGATACCAACCACACAGTTTCCTTCATACAATGAATCAGTAAGGGTTGCCAATGCATTTCAATCACAAATTAAGCCAGTGTCTTGTGTGTTTTACTTGCACGACTTAATTTTGACTTTTTGCGTTGACCTTGTCCAAACAGAACACAAATGTTGAATGTGGTGGCTTTGTATCGTTGCTGTCATCGCTGGGCACAACTGGATCAAACACACAGGACCCTAGCAATGACGTTATGAATTTCAACAATTTAATACCCTAACAGTAATTGACAATGACTTATGTTAAGAGGCTGATCAACTTATTCGATGTTGTTAATTTGGGTTGTTTCAACTTAGACATGTGTGTGTATGATATGGCTTATTCAGTTAACAACATGGGCAACCACTTACATGAACACGGTAAACCACTAATATAAACATTATGAATCACTTGTATAAACCTGCTAAACCAGTTACGTAAACATGGATAACCACTTATATTAACATATGGTCAACTTGTGAAATGAACATGCTAAACCACTTACGTCTGTCAACACCCAATTTCGTACGGGCAAATAAAAATTATTTTTTTTACAAATATAAAAAAAAGGAAAAAAATAAAATAAAAGAATAAAAATAAGGAATTAAAACTTTTTAACATGTGTTATTTAGTTTCTTTGCCATTTAGAATAAATAATAAAAAGAACTTTGACTTTATAAGTAAAGTTTGATTAAATAATAATAAAAATAAGATAAAATAAAATTTGTAAAAAATGATAAAATAACAAAAAAATGTGTTGGGTCTGTCTTAAAATAAATTGAATAGAAAAATTAAGTGAGCTCAATTGAATAGAAAGATGTTTTCTGAAGCCTAATTTACTAAGAGGTTATTAGAAATAAAAAAAAAAAGTTATTGTTTACCCCTTCCTTATTTATTAATAGTGCTTGCCACATAAGCCCTAAGGTTTACAGAAATACATTGCCCATTCAAGTCCCTATATAACTTTAGTACCTTTTAATTCTTTAATTAGTGCCTGACAAATTTTATTTCTCATAATTAAATTTTCACCTTTTTACCTTCTCACACTTATCACATTTAGTAATCATGCTTTTAACATTTAACTAACAATCATGTTTTTTGACATTTAACTAATAATCATGCTTTTGACATTTAACTAGTAATCATGCTTTTTACATTTAACTAGTAATCATGCTTTTGACATTTAACTCCCATAGCCTTCCTACATTCATAGGTTACGTTCAGTGGCTATTCATGGTCAGTGGCTATTCATGGTCAGTGGCTATTCTTGGTCAGTGGCTATTCATGTTCAGTGGCTATTCATGTTCAGTGGCTATTCATGTTCAGTGGCTATTTATGTTCAGTGGCTATTCATGTCCAGTGGCTATTCATGTCCAGTGGCTATTCATGTTCAGTGGCTATTCATGTTCAGTGGCTATTCATGTTTAGTGGCTATTCATTTTTTATTGCCCTTTACCTTTTCTTCCTGAAATGTAACCATACAGTCTTAAACCAAGGGAGTTAATACAAAGAGGATGGAAGAATCAATTGAGAGTGTTATGGAGGGAGATGAAGGGATTAACAGAAAAAAATTATAAAGAATTGATTTTATTTTCAAGAGGGAGGAGACAGAAATTGAGAGATACAGATAATACATAGAGCTACTTAGAAATTTAGAGAGAAAAAGATACTGGGGAAGAAAAATATTGAAAAAGTATTATTTGATTTCGTTGAGAAAATCTAAGAGTCTAGTAGAAACCATAGAAAAAGGAAAAGAAGAGGCTAAATTGAGAGTCTTCAACGGTTAGTGTTCTTCCTTTAAGTTTATCCTGATTCTGCTCTTTTTTGTTTTTTCTCTTTAATTTTGTCCAGATTGTGCTATGTATTTGTTGTGTTTTGTTTAATCTGTGCACTGCATCAGTATCAATTAGTAATTAGTTTGCAAACATTGTTAAATTAATTTTAATGATCATAATAAATTATTATACCTGCGAGATGATTGTTGTACTGGCAAGATCATGTAGGTGTTTGATATGGTTGCTTTTACCACACCGATCCTGAAATTATCTAATTGCTGCATTTTTTGCACAACTAGTATGGTTCATCTAGCAGATCTGGCTGTTGCTAACACGGTCAGTAAATTTCAATAAGAAAAATATAGTAACATTAGATATCATTAACCCAGAGACAGAAAACAAACACAAAACCCCAAACCAGAATCAAAAATCCCTAAACTCAAAACCCACATGAATCCTCAGAACTCAGTGAATCCAAAGCCTCACTCAAAAGAACACCAAACAACCTTTCCGAAAAAAGAGGACTAAATAAAAAGCCAGTCCAGAATCAGTAGCAAATTCAATTCCAGAAAATTAATAATCCAAACTCCATAACACATGATCGAATATAGGATAGCCGAAGTCCCAAATTCGAAAATTTCCAAACCTTGTACCAAAACATAAACTATTCAGAAATAGAAATCCACACAAGCAACCAATCCAGAAACAGAACCCTAAGGCAAAGAAGCCCTGTTCCCAATTTAAAAAGCCTAACATCAATTACCACTATCCCTTACTAAACCAACTAGCCACAGTAAAGAACAAAACCAAAATAATCATTCTAGAAACAAAGTAACTCAAGCATCCGATTATAATCCTTTCTGCCACTGCGTAGAGTTATAGGTTTCATTCTTTATTTTTAATTAATATTCCTGTTTTTATGTTGTATATGTTTTTTTTTCTAATAAAAAAACAGAAGTAAGTTAAGAAAAGAATAAAAAAACCCTTTTTTTATAAACATAAACTTTTAAAAATAAAATATTAGATTTAAAATAATTTTTTTAAAAACAATTAAAAAATATAAATGAAATTTCAAAAAAATAAAAAAATTTCAAACATCATCAATCAATTTTTAAAATTAGAACTACGTGATCCCTGATTTTCCTTTGGAAATACGTAGGACCAAGGTCAGTCCTTGTCGGGTTAAAAAAAATAAAAAATAAAATTTGTCTTTGTTATTATTTTATTTATTTATTGTTCATTATTTGTCTTCAATTTTTTATAAATATATATTTATTTTTAATTGCTGTAATTATTATTTTTGAGAAAAATAACATTTTGTAAAGCCACACTTATTTCTACTGATTGTATTAAAGGTGCCGTCTTAGGACGGGCGTTGTGGTGTTAATACCTTGCCCACACATAACCGACTTCCAAATCTTGAATATGGTTCGTAGGCATTTTTATTTTTTTGGTTTTTCTATAGTTTTCCCATAATAAGCTATAGTGGCGACTCCATTATCAATTTAAACATTTTTTAAAAATAAGTTTGTGATCGCCCCATCGTGATCCGGTTGCGACAGATGGCGACTCCACTGGGGACATTTTAAAGAGCCAGGCCAATTTAATTAAATAAGTAAAATTTGTGTCATTTTCTGAATGCTTACATTTCCCTCTCTTTATATATATTTCATATTATGTATTTTAATTTGCAGCGTAGAAGCATATTCTAGGTATGTACTTGTATTGTTGAAATTCCCTTTTTGTATATATTGCATGCTATGCATTTTAATTTGCAGCGTAGGAGCATATTCCGAGTATTAAATACTTGTATGGTTGAAATTTCTTTTCTTTGTATATATTGCATGCTATGCATTTTAATTTGCAGCGCAGGAGCGTATACAGGTATGTAAATATTTGTGTGTTTTATACTTGTTGTAATATTGAACCTTAGGGTAGAAGACATGTTATATATATATCTACCTGGGAATTTTCTGACCTTTTTGCAGGTGCGGTTTAGGTTTGCATTTTTCTCCTTTCACACATATTTTATATGCATATAATGAGTGGGACCCTATACCCGGGGTATGTGAAGCTTAGAAATTGAGGAGTCGCGTAGCAAGATTGGGGGATGTACTTCCTTTCATGGTCATTGTGAAAGCTCCAGCTAGGTCGGTTTGCTTTATTCTCATATCTATAAAGTAGGTCATTACTGACTGATATGGATATACGGTAAAGTAGGCCATGGCTCTAGTGCATTTAATAGGAATTAGGACAAAGCTATCTTGTGTGAGCTCATGTAAAAATCCTATAACTCTACCCATTAGGTCAAACCATAATAAGGACACTAAGGGGACTTTTTACAGCTCAATTATACATAGCTGTTCATTATACAAGTATTAAAAATTAAAAAAAATATCAATCTTATCTTGTTTTCCTTGCATACAATACATCTTTTATTTTTAAAATCAATCTCATATTTTTTTAAAGAAAATTTATGAGAGTGGTCTAAGAACAACTCTAATTAGGAAAGACTTGGTACTTAAGAATGTCCAATTGTGACTCACCTCTCTCTCTCCTGTGAGTTTACTTTATACTTTCAACACTTTTCCTTTAAGAAAAGAGAGATTTTTTTTTTCTATTCATATGCATTAATTTCATTTTTTTCACATACTTTTTGTTTAAAAAAATAATTAATTTTTGGAAAATAAAAAATAAAAATATTAATCTCATTTTTATGTATCACATATTCTATATTTAAAAAAAAAAAAAAAATGGTTTTAAAAAAAAAACACTAATCTCGTGCATGACATTTTTTTTCTAAAAAGTAATAATAATAAAAATATTATACAAAATAAAAAATATTAGTCTCATTTTGCATTGCATATTACATAACATACCTTTTAGGATTTGAAAAATAAAAAATATTAAACATTTTTGTCTCATTCTCTTTCTTTTAAAAAAATGACTAATCTCATTTTGAATCGTATATTTTTTTTTTAAAAATGATTTTGGAAAAAAAAACATTAATCTCATTTTTCTATTACATATTTTTATTTTATTTCTAAAAAATGATAGAAATAAGAAAAAACATTAAACATTGTGTGCGTGACATACATTTTAGGATTTGAAAAAAAAAATATTAAACATTTTTGTCTCTTTCTCTTTCTTTTAAAAAACGACTAATCTCATTTTCCATAGTATATTTTCATTTCTTTTCTTAAAAAATGATTTTGGAAAAAAAACATTAATCTCATTTTTCTATTACATATTTTTATTTTATTTCTAAAAAATGATAGAAATAAGAAAAAACATTAAACATTTTTTTTCTTGACATACATTACATACATTTTAGGATTTGAAAAATAAAAAAATATTAAACATTTTTTTGTCTCACATACATTACATATTCTCTTTTTTTTTTAAAATGATTTTTGAAAATAAAAAAACATCAATCTCATTTTGCATTGCATACTTTCATTTTTTTTTAAATGATTTTGGAAAATAAAAAAAAACATTAAATATTTTTCTAGCATGCATTACATCATGCATTACATACTTTCTAAAATTTGAAAAAGAAAACATTAAACATTTTTGTCTCACATGTATTGTATTTTTTCTTTCTTCTAAAAAATGATTAATCTCATTTTGCATTTCATATTTCCTATTTTGTAAAAAATGATTTTGGAGAAATAAAAAAAAATAAAAAATATTAAATATCTTCCTGACATGAATTACATATTTTATTTTTCAGATCAATCAAAAATATATTCTCATACATTCTTACATACATCCATTTATGCAAAAAAATATATATTTTCATTCGTTCATACCTTCTCATGTTATAAAAAGAAAAAATGCTTTTTCATGCATCATACATTTATTCTCATCTAAAGTTTCATCCACTATTCATATACTCCCATGTAAATAACACATATACAAAAGAAAAAAAATTCAAATAGAGTCAATACATCTTCATAGCCTCATGCATTCATGCATTTTCAAAGTTTTATTCAAACAAGTAAAGAAAAAAAGTATAGGATTCATTTTCATATGGTTATAAATTTAATAAATGCAACTTACATTCAATAAACAAAAGTAAAAAATATTCATTTTCATCATGCATTCATTTATGTCTCTTCATAAGAATTCTCAAATAAATTTCAAATAAATTTCATGCATATGTACATACACTCTCATTGCACTTATACACTTCTTTCTTCAAAAAAATGTTGACATCAAATAAAAAAATAGTTATTCATTTTTTTTATAAAAAATCATAACTTCTAAAAAAAATAAAAGATCATTCCTAAATATATTTTCTTAAAAATTTCATGCATAAAAAAAATAATAAAACAAAAACATCAAAACAAAAAAAAATTCAACAAATAAAAATAAAAGTTTTGTACATTCTCATTCATTAAAATAGATTCCTATTCATACATGAAAAAAAAAAGAGATATAGTTTTTTTTTTATGCATTCGCCTATGCAAAATCAAAAAATATAGTTTTGATGTATTCATCTATGCATTCTCATATTAAAAAAAACAAAAATATTATGCACTCATTCGTACATTTTCAAAAAAAATTAAAAAAATGAAAAATAAAGTTATATGCATTTTCATATCATCATACATTCAATAAACAAAAATGAAAAATATACATTTTCTACATGCATTTTCATCATACATTATGCATCTTTATAGGAATTCTCAAATAAAATTTCATGCGTATGTTTATGCATTCTCATTGCATTTATGCATTTCTTTTAAATGTTGATATTAAATAATAATAACAAAAATATTTCAAAAAATAAAATTCCATACCTTCTAAAAAGGTAAAGATAAACAATGATATCATGTGTTCATAATGCATTTTCTTAAAAAGAAAGAAACTTTTTCGTGCATTCAAATTTCATACATCCATATATTTGCATTTAAAAAAAAATCATAAATGAATTCCTAAAAATTTTACGCATAAAAAAATATAAAAAAAAAAACAAAGCAAAACAAAGATAATTGTAGCTGTTACTTAATTAATTTGTATTTTTAAACATCTTTTTCTAATTTACTCCCATAAAAAAATATTAACATGCATACATTATTTAGTTTTGCATGCATCTTATAGTTAGACATGCATCATACTCTAAATAGGTATCATACATTTAGACCTTCATCACACACCTAAACATGCATCACATATCTTAATATGCATCCTACATTTACATGTGCATCATACATCTTCAAAGGCATCCATACTACATTCTATAACATGCTTTTTTTTTCTTGGGAAAATTTTTGAAAATACATTTTAAAAGAAATATAAAATAAAAAATAAAGTTTTATGCATTTTTCATGCATTCTCATACAAAAATAGAGTTTTATGCATTCTCTTAAAATAAAAAAAAATAGAGTTTTTCATCTCAATCAAAACAAAGAAAAACAAATAGGAAATAGAGTTTTATGAATTCATACATGCATCCTCATTCCAAAGAAAATATAGTGTCATTTAAAAAAAAATAGAGTCATTCATGCATTCTCAAAGAGTTTTTATGTATTCATCTATACATTCTCATTTTCAAAAATAAAAAAATAGAGTTTTATACCTAAATTCTAAAAAAAAATCAAAAATCAATATTGAAAAATAGAGTTTTATGCATGCATTCTTATTCAATCAAAAATAAAAATATGCATTTTCATATCATTCATTCAATGGAAATTATGCATTCCATGTATATGTTTATGCGTTCTCAATGTACTCATGCATCTCTTCCTAGATGTCCATATAAAAAATCAAGAATATCAAAAATGAAAAATATTGCATTCATACATTTACCTCATTTCTTTCAAGATTTATTTCGAGACCCGGTCATGGTCTCAACTCACCTTTTTTTAATTCCATTTGAGATCCTCTCTGCATTGTGAAGGTTTTGACCTCACTGGATAAAAAAAAAGAAAAAGGCGAATAAAATTTCTTCTGAAAAAAATATGAAATAAAATAACAAAAAAAATCAGTCATTTTTTTTGTTTTCTTTACAAAAAGGAGAAAGGAAGTCTGCAATATAATGATTACAAGAGACATTGACCATTTCTTTTAAAAGAAAAAAATAAATATATTTTTGCAAATACACTCTCCTTTGAAAATTTGTAGATACATTATCTTTTGAAATTTTTGTACATATATCAAATTTGTGTACACATGTTCTTTCTGAAAAAACTTTTGTATATACATTGGCATTGAAAATTTTTGTAAATACATTTTCCTTTAAATATGTGTGAGAAAGAAAAAATCTTTGAATATACATTCTCTTTTAAAAATTTATACATATTTTTCTAAAAAAAATACATTTGAACATAGATTACAATTTAAAAAAAATAAAAAAAATCAGAAAAATAGAATGTAGAGCATTCATTCATGCATATCATTAAAAAAATTAAAAAAATAATTTCGAGGATCCATTCGTGCATTACCATTCAAGAAATTAAAAAAAAATTGAAAATTAAAAAAACATAGATTTTCATGCATCTATATATGTATTCACAAAGTATTTTATGTATTTTTTTAGCATTTTGTACAATGTATATGCATTCCCAAAAGTTTCATTTATATATGCATTCTAATTTTATTTTTTTTGCATGCATTAATATTAAAAAAAATAAATCTAAAAAAAATCATGCATTCATAAATACTTTTCTTATAGAAAAAGATTCATTTAGACATACATTATATATGCATTCATAAATGCATTTTCTCATAAAAAAAGATAGATTCATTTAGACATACATTATATATGCATTCATAAATGCATTTTCTCATGAAAGAAAAGTTCATTCATACATACATTTTATATGCATTAAAAAAACCATGCATTCATAAATGTATTTTCAGAATCAGAAAGAAAAAGTCCAAAATTTCATAAATGCATTTTGTTAAAAGATTTAATTAAGTTTAAAAAAAAAAAAAAGAAAAGAAAAATGTGGTGAGTCAGTTGTTCATGGATCATTGAATTCACAAGATTGTTAATAAATAATGGGGATCATTCAAGCAAAATGTTTAATAAAGGTAAAGATTGACTTTTCTAAGGAAACATTTGCATACAAGGTGTTGGTTACCTTTTGACCTTACTAAAATTTCCAAGCTTCCTAAAGTTACCAAGCTTCCCAAAATTTCAAAGGATTTTCAAATAAAAGTATTTGCCCAAATGGTTACCATTACCTTAAAATTTTTACACTGGGGCAGAATGTCTCTTGACCGATCTCCTATCTCAATTCTGAGTATTCACAAAAAAAAAAGCAAAAAATAGTTCGTTAGATTAAAAACCCGAAAGGGTGATCTAAGCAAAAGATAGGACAATAAAAAAATGCACGTGTCAGAAGTCGTTAATTTTGTTCCATTGTTAAACTCTTTGAAAATCAAGCGATCATGATTCAAAATGATATATGACCATGTTTCTTCATCCCAAACACTTTTACACATCCTTTGCACCCTCTTTGAGCCAAAAATAAAATTTTCTTTCAAAATACCCTAAGCAAGGATCATTAACATGTCGGAACTCAGTCTAAAGTCCCAAGGATGAAATTTGTCAGAGTAAGAGCATGTCAAAAGCTCCTAATTCATAAAGGAGTATCAGAAATAGAAGTTGTACATAAAAAAAGAGAAAAGAAAAGAAAAGAAAAAGAAAAGAAAAGAAAAAGAAAAGAAAAGAAAAGAAAAGAAACAAGAAAAGAAAAGAAAAAAAAGCAAAAAAAAAGAGAAAAGAAGAAAAAAAAAAGAAAAAAAAAATTATAAAAAAGGAAAAAAAGGAAAGAAAAAGAAGTATGATGATGGGAAGCTTATTAAAAAAAAGGGACCTTGATTGTTTGCAATATTGGTTGATGATCTTATTAAATCTCTCAAGCCCACAAATAATTTTTGAGCCTTTATATCCTTTTCTTCATAACCTGTAACCATTGGCCACGTTACAAGCCTAATAAAGTCCATATTGATTGAAGAATGATTGCGACGATTTTCGTCAAGTTTAGCTTTGTAACCAGAAGACGTGACTGATGACACGTAAAAAAAGAAAGAAAACGAAAAAATAATGAAAAAAATGAAAAATGAAAAATGTCTACTAAAATGCCTTTTTCAGAAGAGAGACATCTATACTTTCTAATCATACACACCCACTGTCCTATTTACAATATCCTTGTCATTCCTCATGCTACACTAGGGTAATTCAATTTTCATTTGTATCTTTATTACCGAGTGTTGTCACCTTACCAAGACACGCAATCCTTCATAGCAATCTCATCATTCCCCTTGTTCATACAAACTGGGTCAATTGCAAAGCCTATTTCCCTTCATGACAAGCCTTTTATACCACCCTTACCCTCCAAGCTTAAAGCTCATATAGCCAGCCTAACATACTAAAACTGAGGCAATCCTGTCAGAAGATTTGCATCTCCACCATCTTTTAAATACCTCAAACTCCCTAAACACTCACCTTTTATCCATGGCATGGGTTTAAGCATGCTAAGCAGTGTTTCCAAAAGGAAAGTTGATGGTTACATCATATTGACATTAGCTTCGAGACCCTAAATTTCCTTAAAAAATGAGAAATTGATACACAGTGAATTCAATGATGGCTAAGAACTATTGATTCGGCACATTTAAATCTTGAAAAAAAAAAAAGACTGTGACACATTTTTTTTTACTTTGCAACTTGTACTTATTTTTGAAATATTTGTACATAAAAGAAAAAAATCATAAAAAAAAAACTATTGTACATACTTTTTGAATAAACATAGATCATTTGTACATACTCTTTGAATAGCTTTGAGTAGGTATTAAAGAAAATCTTTCTTTAAAAAATATATATTTTCATTCAAGATCAAATTCATACAAGCATGCATTTTCTTTCAAAATAATAAAAAGTCATGATTTTAACTTACATTCTTAAAAAAAACAAAATCAAAAATTCATATTCAAGCAAATTTCATGCATTTTAACATGCATTCTTCATAAAAATCAATTTTCATGCATTCTTTTAAAAAAAAGAGGAGATCAAAATCAATAAGACAAAGAAAAAATTAATGCATTCAAACATGCATTTTCTTTCATAAAATTCACAAAGTTTCATGCATTCATGCATTCTTCAAAAATAAGAAAAAATAAATCAAACTTCACGCATTCATAAATGCATTCTTCAAATAAAATAAAATAAAAAATTCATATTCAAACAAATTTCATGCATTTTAACATGCATTCTTCATAAAAATCAAATTTCATGCATTCATAAATGCATTGTTCAAAAAAAAAACAAACAAAAAATTTTTCATGCATTGTGATGCATCCAACATACATCTTGCAACAAGGAAGAATAAAACTTCATGCAAATCAACAGAAGATATTATCAGAGAAAGAACTCAATGTGTAATCTCTAAAGAGAAAGGACTCAATGTCGTATCTCTATTTGAAGAAAGAACTCAATGTTGTATCTTCAGTTCAGTTTATATTTAGGAAAAGGACTCAATGTTGTATCCCTATTAGAGGAAGGACTCAATGTCGTATATCTACTTGAAGAAAGGACTCAATGTCGTATCTTCAATTTGCGTTGGAGAAAGGTCTCAATGTCGTATCTCCACAATCTACAACACGGTTGTGTAGTTTTAGTGATATTGTCCGGAGATTTATCTAAAATTAATGACCCTTTCGTCTTAGTACAAGGTCTCGGCCTCTATTTACATTTATTTTATTGCCTTTTATTTTCAAACCGAACTAAATTAGTGTTTTTGTCCTTACTTATCTTTTACTCTCTCATAATCTGAACAAGTTCAGATTATTTGCCAAAATTTAAGTATGGAGGGGCAGCTGTCAACACCCAATTTCGTCCCGGCAAATAAAAATTATTATTTTTTTTACAAATATAAAAAAAGGAAAAAAATAAAATAAAAGAACAAAAATAAGGAATTAAAACTTTTTAACATGTGTTATTTAGTTTCTTTGCCATTTAGAATAAATAATAAAAAGAACTTTGACTTTATAAGTAAAGTTTGATTAAATAATAATAAAAATAAGATAAAATAAAATTTGTAAAAAATGATAAAATAAAAAAAAGTGTTGGGTTTATCTTAAAATAAATTGAATAGAACAATTAAGTGAGACCAATTGAATAGAAAGATGTTTTCTGAAGCGTAATTTAATAAGAGGTTATTAGAAATAAAAATAAAAAGTTACTATTTACACATCCCTTATCTATTAATTGTGCTTGCCACATAAGCCCTAAGGTTTACAGAAATACATTACCCATTCAAGTCCCTATGTAACTTTAGTATCTTTTAATTCTTTAATTAGTGCCTAACAAATTTTATTTCTCATAATTAAATTTTCACCTTTTTGGCTTCTCACACTTATCACATTTAGTAATCATGCTTTTAACATTTAACTAACAATCATGCTTTTTGACATTTAACTAATAATCATGCTTTTGACATTAAACTAGTAATCATGTTTTTTACATTTAACTAGTAATCATGCTTTTTACATTTAACTAGTAATCATGCTTTTGACATTTAACTCCCATAGCCTTCCTACATTCATACGTTACGTTCAGTGGCTATTCATGTTCAGTGGCTATTCATGTTCAGTGGCTATTCATATTGAGTGACTATTCATTTTTTATTGTTCTTTTCCTTTTCTTCCTGAAACGTAACCATACAGTCTTAAACCAAGAGAGTTAATACAAAGAGGATGGAATAATTGATTCTTAATTAAGAATCATGATTGAGAGTGTTATGGAGCGAGATGAAGGGATTAACAGAAAAAAAATTAGAAAAAACTAATTTTATTTTCAAGAGGGTGGAGATAAAAATTGAGAGATACAGTTAATACATAGAGATACTTAGAAATTTAGAGAGAATGGGGAATAAAAATATTGAAAAAATATTATTTGATTCCATTGAGAAAATCTAAGAGTTCAGTAGAAACCACAGGAAAAGAAGAGGCTAAATTGGGAGTCTTCAACGGGTTAGTGTTCTTCCTTTAATTTTATCCTGGTTCTGCTCTTTTTTTTTTCTCTTTAATTTTGTCCAGATTCTGCTCTGTTATATGTTTTCATCTGTATTTGTTGTGTTTTGTTTAATCTGTGCACTGCATTAATATCAATGAGTAATTAGTTTGCAAACATTGTTAAATTAATTTTAATGATCACAATAAATTATTATACCTGCAAGATGATTGCTGCTACTGGCACGATCATGTAGGTGTTTGATATGGTTGTTGTTACCACACCGATCCTGAGATTATCTAATTACTGCATTTTTTGCACAACTAGTATTGTTCATCTGGCAGATCTGGCTGTTGCTAGCACGGTCAGTAAATTTCAATAAGAAAAATATAGTAACATTAGATATCATTAACCCAGAGATATAAAACAAACACAAAATCCCAAACCAGAATAAAAAATCCCTAAACTCAAAACCCACAGAAATCCAAAGACTAACTCAAAAGAACACCCAACAGCCTTTCCGAAAAAACAGGACTAAATTAAGAGCCGGTCCATAATCAGTAGCAAATTCAATTCCAGAAAATTAATAATCCCAACTCCATAACACATAATCGAATATAGGATAGCCGAAGTCCCAAATTCAAAAATTTCCAAACCTTATACCAAAACATAAACTATTCAGAAATAGAAATCCACACAAGCAACCAATCCAGAAACAAAATCCTAAGGCAAAGAAGCCCCTGTTCCCAATTTAAAAAACCTAACATCAACAACCACTATCCCTCACGAGACGAAATAGCCACAGTAAAGAACAAAACCAAAATAATTATTCTAGAAATAAAGTAACTCAAGCATATGATTATAATCCTTTCTGCCACTGCGTAGGGTTATAGGTTTCATTATTTATTTTTAATTAATATTCATGTTTTTATGTTGTATATGTTTTTTTTCTAATAACAAAATAAAAGTAAGTTAGAAAAAGAATAAAAAAAACCCCTTTTTTATAAACAATTAAAAAATATAAATAAAATTTCAAAAAAATAAAAAAATGTCAAACCTCATCAATCAATTTTTAAAATTAGAACTACGTTATACCTGATTTTCCTTTGGAAATACGTAGGACCAAGGTTAATCCTTGTCGGGTTCAAAAAATAAAAAATAAATATTTTATTTGTTTATTGTTCATTCTTTGTCTTCAATTTTTTGTAAATAGATATTTATTTTTAGTTGTTGTAAATATTATTTTAGGGAAAAATAAAATTTTGTAAAGCCACACTTATTTCTATTCATTTAACTAAAGGTACCGTCTTAGGATGGACGTTGTCGGGTGCTAATACCTTCTCCACACATAACCGACAACCGAATCTTGAATCTGGTTCGTAGCCATTTTTATTTTTTTTTGGTTTTTCTATAGTTTCCCAATAATAAGTTATAGTGGCGACTCCATTATCAATTTAAACATTTTTAAAAACAAGTTTGTGATCGCCCCATCGTGATCCCTGTTGCAACAACGTCAACATGGAAAACCACTTATACAAAACTCAAGGTTAATGACTAGAATAAATATTTTGCAGGGGTTTAACATATGAGTCGGACTTCCCAACGTGGCAAACCACTTATAATAACTGAGCGAACCACATAGAGAAGGATGAAGAGGTGGGACATGTAGGGGATAACATAGGTGTCGCACTTCTTAACATGACAAACCACTTATACTAACTGAGCGAACCACATAAAGAAGGATGGATGAATAGGTGGGACATGCAAGGGTTCAACATAGATGTTGCACTTGTGAACATGACAAACCACTTATACTAATTGAGCGAACCACATAGAGAAGGATGGATGAATAGGTGGGACATGCAGGGGTTTAACATAGGTGTCGCACTTGTGAACGTGACAAACCATTATACTAACTGAGCGAACTACGTAGAGAACGATGGATGAATAGGTGGGACATGCAAGGGTTTAACATAGGTGTCGCACTTATGAACGTGACAAACCACTTATACTAACTAAGCGAACTGCATAGAGAAGGATGGATGAGTAGGTGGGACATGCAGGGGTTTAACATAGGTGTCACACTTATGAACGTGACAAACCACCTATACTATCTGAGCGAAACACATACAAAAGGATGGATGAATAGGTGGGACATGCAGGGGTTTAACATAGGTGTCACACTTATGAACGTGACAAACCACCTATACTATCTGAGCGAACCACATACAGAAGGATGGATGAATAAGTGGGACATGCAGGGGTTTAACATAGGTGTCGCACTTGTGAACGTGACAAACCACTTATACTAACTGAGCGAACCACATACAGAAGGATGGATGAATAGGTGGGACATGCAGGGGTTTAACATAGGT
>Ga0209700_107511_pt1 | contig 15289 bp, 16 predicted proteins | sample SiratroredBW_FD_187528 | JGI IMG/M metagenome (GOLD analysis project Ga0209700, IMG submission 187528) | Root nodule microbial communities of legume samples collected from California, USA - Siratro red BW (SPAdes) (version 2) | ecosystem: Host-associated > Plants > Roots > Nodule | place: USA...
AGATTCTATTGAATTGATTAACATATCTTTATATCTTTGATTAGTTCAATCCTATTTGGATATTGAATTAATGATATATCTATTAACTGATGAAGAATTCTTCGTTGAAAGAGGTTGAGAGTCAATCTGCTTCTTTACTATTTTAAATCGTTTGCTTTATTTTTTTGCATTTTAACCACAATCCCCCTTTTACTTTACTGTTATTACTAATTTTAGTTGTTTGCAGATGAGTTTTGAACATTGAATAATTAGATTTACTATTGGATTCATTGAGATACGACTTGGGGTTAACTTCTTTCTTTTTATACTATTATCTATTTGGTATTAGACGGTTTATAACTATGTTAGATGGTCAAAAAATGAATCGCATTAAATTTTCTCGTGAAACAACAATGATCAATGACCAATATAACTATGTATTGAGAAGGTATTTCAAAAATCATAGACGTTGATTTTTCAATAAAATAAATCCGAATTGATGCAATCTTTCCAGATTCTATTGAATTGATTAACATATCTTTATATCTTTGATTAGTTCAATCCTATTTGGATATTGAATTAATGATATATCTATTAACTGATGAAGAATTCTTCGTTGAAAGAGGTTGAGAGTCAATCTACTTCTTTACTATTTTAAATCGTTTGCTTTATTTTTTTTTTGCATTTTAATCACAATCCCCCTTTTACTTTACTGTTATTACTAATTTTAGTTGTTTGCAGATGAGTTTTGAACATTGAATAACAAGATTTACTATTGGATTCATTGAGATACGACTTGGGGTTAACTTTTTTCTTTTTATACCATTATCTATTTGGTATTAGACGATCTATAACTATGTTAGATGGTCAAAAATTGAATCGCATTAAATTTGCTCGTGGAACAACAATGATCAATGACCAATATAACTATGTATTGAGAAGGTATTTCAAAAATCATAAACGTTGATTTTTCAATAAAATAAACCCTCATATTTTAGTTCTTGAAATTGTAAGCCATATAATATCAAATCTCCAACTTCACGAAGACATTACAAAAAAGAGGAGTAGAAAGAAAAAGAGAGCACGAAGAAAGAAAGAGGAGGGATTGAAAGTGCATCGTCTTTTTGAAGAAGAGGTATGTTTCAATTTGGTATGGTAATGTTTATGGTTCCTCTGTCGTTTCTATTTCCTAGTTCTTACACTGTTTGTAACATAAAAACTAAAGTAAAAAATTTCAAATTTCTCTTTTTATTGTTTTAAAAAATTCATCTTTATTGCATTTTCATTCTCGGAAACCCTATACTCTTATTCCTTTGCACGTACCCCACCATGTTGCCGCCATGCCCCTCCAAACAGTACCACGTTTTCATACGAAAACAGCACCTAAAACCATCATCATGAACCTCTTTTCACCATAAGAATGCCATGAAAACAGCCCCTCTAAACAGCACCATGTTTTCATACGAAAACAGCACCTAAAACCATCATCATGAACCTATTTTTACCATAAGAATGCCATGAAAACAGCCCATCCAAACAGCACCACGTTTTCGTACAAAAACAGCACTAAAACCATTATCATGAACTTCTTTTCACCATAAGAATGCCATGAAAATAGCCCCTCCAAAACAGTAGCCTAAAACAACGCCATATCACCTCCAAAACTGCACCATTTTACCTCCAAAACAGTCACCATGCACCACCTAAAACTCACATATTTAAGCTTTGCATTGCCATGAATTCATTCATTCACATTCCATTTTTGCATGCATGATCCCGCTAAAACTAAAGTGTCAATTCCACGTTGCATATAACTGTTGCATGTTATTTTTCAACACCGAATTTGATATATACCCCAATTCCCAAAGCCTAGGCTTTAAACCTGGCATTGTATCTCAAAGCCTAAGCTTTAAACCTGGCACTGTATCTCAAAGCCCAGGCTTTAAACTTGACACTATTTCTCAAAGCCCAGGCTTTAAACCTGGCACTGTATCTCAAAGCCCAGGCTTTAAACCCCGACACTGTATCTCAAAGCCCAGACTTTAAACCTAGCACTGCAAGCTTTAAACCTGGCACTGTTTCTCAAAGTACAGGCTTTAAACCTGACACTTTTTCTCAAAGCCCATGCTTTAAACCTGGCATTGTTACTCAAAGCCCAGGCTTTAAACCTGGCACCTTACCCAAAGCCCAGGCTTTAAACCTGGCACTGTTATCCAAAGCCCAGGCTTTAAATCTGGCACCGGTGTCATTCACTTACCTTATTTTCAAACATAAGCTTTCAAAAATTTCAAAAAAAAAATATCAAGACAACCAACAATCTTATCAACAAAGAACTACATAACCCTGATTCTCCATGCCTGATGGAGATACGTAGGAGCAAGGTCAAACCTTGTCGGGCTCCCTAAAACCAAAAAAATATTTTTGTTTGTTTTATCTTAATCTCTTTCTTGGGAAAATAAATGTTTTAAAAAATCACACTCAGATTATTTATTTAATTAAAGGTACCGTCTTAGGACGGACGTTGTGGGGGTGCTAACACCTTCTCCATACGTAACCGACTCCCGGACTCGAAATCCGTTTTCGCAAACTTGCCTTATCTTGTTTTTCGTTTTCCATAGTTTTTCCTAATAAACTATGGTGGCGACTCCACTATTTTGAAAATAAAATTATTTTTGTTCATCGTCCTCGTCATGACCCCGGTTGCGACAGATGGTGACTCCATTGGGACCATTTGAGAGTCAGGCCAATTTGATTAAATAAGTAAAAATGAGTGTGATTCTTTTTTAAGGTTTATCTTTCCCTTGTTTTTGTATATATGATTGTTTATTTATTGTTGTTGGAATAATTGAACCCTAGGGTAGATGACATGCTATATCTGTTATATATGTTGTATATCTGTTTGGGACTTTTCTGGCTGTTTTGCAGGTGGGGGGTTGGGTGCATGATTCTCCCTTCACACACACATACTTGTTCATATCATGAGTGGGGCCCTACACCCGGGTTTGACGAATCTTAGAATTAGAAGGGCTTGTGTAGCAATGTCAATGAGGATGTACTTCCCATTCAGGCTATTGCGAGAACCCCAGCTAGAGTTTGTTCTCTTCGCTTGTATGCTTACACAAGTTAGCTACCAACTGTTATGGGCAATGCAGTGAGGGGAGCCATAGCTCTAGTGGCCTTATACCTTTAGGAATTAGGAGCTTACCTTTGTGAGTGTGCATCTAATGCCTTAGACCCCTAAGCATATTGAACCTTTTTAGGGCACAAGGGAGATATGTTGCGCGCCTCTACTCACCACCCCATTTTTTAAAAAAAAAAAGTTATAATAAAACTATTTTTATCAATTGCATTATTTTCTTCTCTCATACAAAGCATCCATTATTTTTATCATGACATATGAAGATTAGCTCAAGCTTTTGTTCATTGCATTGCATGCATGCATTTCTTTCTCTCACATAGTCTCAATTGCTTTCTTTTAAGGTCAGAAACTATAAAGTTGTGTTTTTTGTCAAAAAAAAAAAGAATGGAAATTAATGTTAAGTTCTGGAGTCAAAATGAAATATGAAGAGGATTTGAAAGCAAAACTGCCGATAAAAGCCAAAGAGAATAATCTGGTTGGAATCAGGACATTGGGGTAAAGGCTCAGGGCGGTTCAAAGAAACTCTTTCAGGAAGAAATATGGGAATTTGTTAGGTTTGCTCGACATAGAGGTGCAAATTTCCTTGATCACGGCCTTTGCACAGTATTATGACCCACCTGTCAAAGCTTTCACCTTCCAAGACTTTCAATTGGTGCCGACAATTGAGGAGTTTGAGCATATTTTAGACTTACCCTTGGAGGGGAGGTCTCCATACAATTGGGAGACGTTCATGGATGTTTTGTTCTTACGCTATATGGTATTATGTTGTTCCCTAATGTCAAAGATTTGGTCGACTATGCTGCAATCGATGTATTTATTGCCAGTAAAACTCGAGCGGAAAATCCAGTCCCAACAAACTTAGCTGACGTCTATATAGCTCTTCATCTGTGCTATGACCTGGGGAAAAGAAAGTTGATGTGTTGTCTACCTGTGTTTTATGTCTGGCTCCTATCTCGCATAGGGGAAAAAGGGATCAATGCTCCATGCCCTGTTGAAGAGGTAATGCAAATTGGGGTGAGTTTCTCTCAAGACTGACTCAAGAAAAGATAAAGTGGCATCCATCTTGGCAGCAGAAGTCGAGCGTCATATATTATTGTGGGAACTATCCCAACGTGCCACTCATAGGCACTAAAGGTTGTGTTAACTACAATCCGATTTTTGCCCAAAGATAGTTTGGGTACCCTATAAGAGGTTCGCCGACAGCCGCTTCGCTCACTACTTTGTTGGCTTACTATGGGGAAGGAGATGCTACTGAACTCTCCGACATATTAGGAGCACATGGAAAAGGGTGATCCGTATGAAAAAGGAATCGAGAGCATGAGGGATAGATAGAGAAATTCCTTATCATCAATGGGTCATGGAGAGATTTAATCAAGTCAAGCTGCCTTTCCGAAGAATCCCCACTCAGTCGAGAAATGAAGAACAAAACCAAGATATAGAGTCAGGGGAAGTAAAGAAGCTGAAGGAGAAAGTTGTAAAACTGAAAGAGAAGAATGTCAAGATGGCTGATGACCTACTGGGCTTACAACATAGCTATGCATATCTCAACAGAGAATATGAGGAGAAGACAGAAACATGTGAAGGTTTGGTTAAGAAACAAAGAGCCGAAAGGGATTATACACATAGGATCAAACAAGATTTGTCTGGAGTAAACAAAGAGCTAACAATGAGAGTACAAGAGCGGAACACGGCCTTATTAGTGGAATGTCAGTGGAAAAATTTGTACGAAGACATTAAAAAAGACAAGCAAGAAATCGTGAAGAGATTGCAAGATCTTCAAATTCAGGTCAACGTCATGGAATATCAAGTGGAGGAGACAATGGTTATATGTGAAGAAAGGGTGAATAAGGAGCGTATGTTAGTATTAAAATTGGAAGAAAGGCACCAAGATGAAATGACTCGTGCAAGAGATTACATGGTTGAGCAGGAAAAGGATGTGGTACACTAGCAAAGGAATTTTTCCCAACTGGCTGCTCTAGCTAATGGGGCTATCGATAACATACCTAGAATGTTACATGAAGCTGACACAGTGACATTCCGTGATCCTCCACGAGAAGTTCAGATTTTTCTCGATCATTGCAAGTGGCTAGTAGAGCAAATGAAGATTTTGATTGCCCGTGTTAGGGATTGATAGCAGTTTCCTTTTGTTTTTCCGTTAAAGATGTATCAATTTGAATTCCTTAAATAAATCAGTTTCTTGAGACTCCAAATCTGTGTTAATTTCCATTTAATTACGTATCGATTACACAATTTTATAATTTCCAACTGGTTGCATTTTGTTCATATTTCAATTTTTAATTCATCTTAAATAAAATTCAGAGAAAGCAATAACGGCTAAATTCCCACGACATCCATATAGGACTCGCGCCAATCGTTAGAATATGGAAGACTGGGAGGAAACGATGAAAACAATGAAAGCTGACATCAGTGATTTGAAAGATAAAGTGAATCAGATTCATGGCCTAAAAGATCAGTTGGGTCAGATTCTCGAAACTCTAACGATCCTAAACAACAAGCGAGAAGCTACTACTAAGAACGAAGAGCCGACTTCTTCTCACATTGCGATGACACAAACCCAGTATGACGAGGTTCAAGGGATGTCTATCCCTTTTCCTCAATATGGGCTTCCGCCGGGTTACACCCCATCGTATGAAAATTATGTTGATCAGAATCAAGTTCCACCACAAATGCCATATATAACGGAAAATGTTCATGTCGTTGTTGAACAAGGGGGTAGGACAACTACTACTCAACCCAAGGTTTTAAATGTGACTTTGGGAGGTGAGTCCAAAACAGAAGTTGTAGCTCCGACTGTTGTGGTTCTTGATGTTGATAGAGCGAAAAATAAGCTAGAAGTCCTAGAGGAGAGATTGAGGGCAATAGAAGGTGGAGGTAGTTATGAGTTTAGAGATGTTGTCGGTCTATGTTTAGTACCGGATGTAGTAATTTCCCCGAAATTTAAAGTGCCAGACTTTGAGAAGTATAAGGGGACCACTTCTCCAAAAAGCCATTTGACTATGTATTGTAGGAAGATGGCAGCTCACGCGCACAATGAAAAACTTCTGCTTCATTGTTTTCAGGATAGTTTGGGGGGTGTGGCATTGAACTGGTACATGCACCTTGAACCAACTCGGATTTCATCATGGAAAGATTTGGTAGACGCTTTCTTAAAGCAGTAAAATATAATATGGACATGGCTCCGGACAGAATGCAACTACAGAATATGGCAAAGAAGAGTTCGGAAACTTTCAAAGAATATGCGCAGAGGTGGAGAGAGTTGGCCGCCCAAGTTGAACCTCTGCTATATGAGAAAGAAATGATCACCATGTTCATAGAAACATTACAAGCTCCCTTTTATGAACATGTGCTCAGAAGTGTTTCTTCCAATTTCTTCGATATTGTCACTATTGGAGAAAGAATTGAACATGGTCTCAAGAGTGGAAAGATAGCACAAGGTTCGTCTGTAACCACCAGTGCTAAGAAACCCGGGTTCAATCCCAATAAGAAGAAAGAGGGCGAGGTTCAAGTGACTTCTACTGCACCTTATTAGGGAGGATATCAGCCACAATATCTTCCTAATTATAGGCCCTCATCTGCGTATGTTGCAAACGCCATGCCAGGTTATTCTCAGAATACTCCTAGACCGCCAACTACATACAGACCTCCGTTTACCGCTAATAATGTATTTCAGCCCAATGTTGGAGGTCAGAACTTTAATCGAGCACAAAATCCAGGCTATAGACAGAAGAATAATAGTTAGGGAGGGAAAGTTGTGAATTTTACTCCTATCCCTATAACCTACACAGAGTTGTTGCCAGATTTGCTCAAGAATTCACTAGTGGTCTTATGTCCGGCAAAGGTGGTACAACCACCATATCCCAGATATTATGACCCCAACGCAAAATGTGAATATCATAGTGGGGAGATTGGTCATTCAACTGAGAACTGTTGAGCCCTCAAGTATAAAGTGCAATCTTTGATTGATTCTAAGTGGCTTACTTTCCAGGAGCAAAAGCCGAGTGTTGAGCAAAACCCACTGTCTAGACATACAAGCTTCACAGTGAATGCTATTATGGAAGAAGGAGGTCCGATTTTGGTTAGGAGTATCCATAAAATGAAGAAACCTATGAATGAAGTTTTTGAAGCAATTTGTTAGGCTGGATTATTCCAGTATGAGTACAAGTCCGAAGATGAATGTGGTTTCCATGCTTGCACCACACATTCCATTGATGAGTGTGTTGAGTTTAAAGATTTTGTGCAAGACTTGATGGACAAGCATGTTTTACAAGTTTGTCATCAAAGGAAAGAATGAGAAGTGTTCACCGGAGAAGAATGGCTTCCACAGAGGCCTAAACCATTAGTCATTCAATTTACTAAAGCAGCCGCTCTCATGCCTTCAAGGCGACAACCTCTAGTAATTCAAACACCATCAACCTTTGCATATAAGGATAATAAGGTTGTTCCTTGGAAATATGGTGTTAGTATAGTTCAAGGAGAACAAAAAGAAGAATCGATTGAGCAAGGCAGGACAACAATCGATTGGAATTGGAGGTATGACTAGGAGCGGACGTCTTTTTGCTCATCCTGACTTAAGGGGTGAAACAAGCTATGGAAAGAATAGAGAAGGAATAGCTATGGAAAAGGCAAAGTCGTATTTGAAAGGAAAGACAATGCAAGTTGATTCAGAGCCTGAAGAGAGAGAGAGTAAGGAGATTACTGATGAGGATGCGTCTAAGTTTCTGAAGTTCATCCAACAAAGTGAATACAAAGTGGTGGATCAGTTGAACCAGATGCCTGCAAGGGTGTCTTTGTTGGAATTGTTAATGCACTCGACTGCTTAATGAAGATCTTAAACAGAGCTCATGTGAAACAAGATCTCTCCTTGGATAAATTTGAAGGAATTATTAGTCACATCACTACTAATAATTACTTAACTTTTACTGAGGAAGAAATACCTTCAGAGGGCAGAGATCATAGCAAAGCTCTTCACATTTCTGTCAAGTGCATGAATCATTTTATATCACACGTGCTAGTCGATAATGGTTCCTTTCTGAACGTAATGCCGAAAACCACATTGAACAAATTGCATGGTGAAGGGATTCATCGATGTCCTAGTACCATGGTGGTGAGAGCTTTTGACGGTAGTAAAAGAGAGGTCATAGGGGAAGTGGAGCTACCAGTACAAGTTGGTCATTCTTATGCATTTTGATTGCTAAGGATATACCACGGGTTGTCTACAAGATTTTCTCGAGGTCTGAAGGATGTCGTGGGATGAAAATAAAAATTGCACAATAAATCATGTTTATGGAATCATTGAATTTATTGCTAAAAATAATAAAAAGACGCAATTTTAAAGATTGGCATAGAAAATTGATTTCCTTCATAATAACATATTGGCATGCATGTGTTGGATACCCCTTTTGAGCCTTCCATCCAAAAGAGAAAGTGATGTGCTTCAGTAACATGTTTGTTGCCCATTAAAACTAAGAGTAAACATCATATTGGGGCAATCAATCAGATTTTTCACGTGGTTATGGATTTCATGTTATTTTCACAAAAGGCATTCAAAAAAATCAAAAGAAAAAGAAATAAAAGTTCGTTAGATTGAAAACCCGCAAAGAGCAGTCTAAGCAAAAGATAGGACGATGAAAAAAGAGAGAGGAATATCAAGTATTTGTAATCGCTGGAATCTATTGCGGGAGTTAATCTCTTTCAAAATCAAGCAATCATAATTCAAAATGATATATGGCCATGTTTGTTTATCTTGAAACATCAATAAAAACTCCATTGTACCCTCTTTGGGCCTGAAAAGTAAAAATTTCTTTCAAAAATACCCTAAACAAGGATTATTAGCATGTTGGAATTCAGTTCAGGATAAGAGATCTATCAAAAAAGGGGTACATCAAAAGTTCCCAAGTCAGAAATTAAGAAAAGAAATTCAAAAGGAAAATATGTGTCATCAGTTCAAAGGATAACTCGCAAATAAAAAGGAGAAAGGTGATCTCAGCAAGAACATGGACTGCTTTGTGTAATACTTGGTTGATGATCTTTGTTATAAAAAATGATGATAACCGGTAAATAGTTTTTGAGCCTGTATATCCTTTTTCTTCAAAACCTTTTAAACCCTGACCACGTTACAAGTCATATAAAGTCCATATTGATTGAAAAGTGATTGTCGATGATTTTCCCAGAGAATAACCTTGCAACAGAGGAATGCGGTTGCCAATACAAGTCAAATTGCAAGAAAAATGCCTTTTGCAGAAAGGATGATACAAATTTGCCAGCTAAATAAGAGTGAAATAGTGTTATTAAAGCATAAATATTGGGGCAATCCTTTCTTATATGTGTCTTTTCCATATTTTTTTTTTCACCCTAGCCCGAAATATTCTTTGAAATCGGGGACACTTTCATGTGATTCAATCAGCATCAGTTCATTTTCTTAAGTATGCAGCTTTCACCACGTAAGTTGCATTACCCCGGTTTCCCACTAAATCTATTTTTACCCATCTAACCTAACAAAATTGGCTATCCCTTTGAACCTTAATTTTCCATTCTTCAAAAAAAAAAAAAAAAACTGGGGCAACTCTGCTACATTTATGGTCAGCTCTCAAAGAGTGAAAGATTTAAAATAAAGTTACCCCCCATACTTGGGGCAATTCCATTTCCTATTTGAAGTTCAACATTTCTTTAACGTATGTTTGTTCATCCACCCATTCCGACACATATGCATCAAAATGTTAGAATTGATCGTATTAATAATTTTGTGTCAAACGTTGTTAATACCCGATTTTGTCCGAGTAAAATAAACCAATAAATTTTGTTTTATTAATTTATTCAATTTTTGTAGATGCTTTAATAAAAAAATAATAAATAAAATTATTTTTAGATTAAATTAATTGAAGTTTCTTGGTAAAATAAAATAAATGTTTTAAGAAAAATAATAATAATTGAATTTTTAAAGAATTAAAGATTAATTGTTTTTTTTTTTTAAAAAAAGAAGAAACTTATTAAAGAATTAAAATAGAATAAAAATGCTTGCCACGTGGCAAGCTAGGAGTGGAGAGTTTTAGTGGAAAATGAATTGATATGAAAGAGAAAACGGGAGAGTGAGAGGAGGAGGAGAGAAAGAGGCAAAGGGCACAAGAAGTGAAGAAAAAAACTTCACTATTACCCTGTTTCTCGTTCTCAGCCACACCATGAGGCATAGAGGGAGCCACCAAGATTCGAACCCATGCCCTGAAACTGACACCTTAGACCAACTAGGCTACCTTGATTTTGTTGTTACATTCTTCTAAAATATATTCAAATGCCTATTTCGCAAGCCATTAAACTGTTCCTTGCACCCCCACATATTCTGACTTGCACCTCCAGACTTTTGGAAATTCCTGAAATGCCCTCATCATTAGCTGGTTTGGGCCTGCTACCTGCACCTCCATTAATCAGAATTCGCACCTACAAGTATTTGAAAGTCCTAAAATACCCCTGAAGCTATTTAGGTTGAATCTGCTTCTTGCACCTCCATATTTCTGGATCTGCACTATATCTCTCTCTATTTTCTAAAATACCCTTAACTAAATTGATTTTTTTTATTTTATTTTATTTTTTTATCTTTTAACATTGGATTATTATTTTGTTTTTCTTTTTTTGAAAGTCTATTTTTCATAAAATTTTTGTTTTAATAAATCCTAAATGACCATTCGCGTCATGTGGAATTCTTATTTTTTATAATAATAATAATAATAATAATAAATATCAATTCATGATTTAAGTTCTAACTGACCACACGCGTCATGCGGAATTTAGTTTAAGGAGTTTCAATTTTCGTTTGGGATTATCAAAAGACCGAACGCGTCTATGATATGCCGAAATGAAATTAAACTTTCAAACTAATAAATATAAAATTTAAAAAGAATAAAATAGCAATTTTCTCAAAATAATTCAACTTTGGTAGAACTACGTATTCCCTGATTCTTCACCTATTAAGGATGTTGATACGTAGGAGCAGGGTCAATCCTTGTCGGGTCCTTTAATTTAAAATTATTATTTTATTTTTTTAATTATTTTTTTTTATATATTATATTTTTGGGAAAAATAAATATTCTAAAAACCACATTTGATTTTGATTATTTAATTAAAGGTACTGTCTTAAGACAGGCGCTGTGGGGTGCTAATACCTTCCCCACGTGTAACCGACTCCCGAACTCATTTCTAGTTCGCAGACTTATTCCTTATTCTTTTCCTAGTTTTTCCATAGTTTTTTTTATAAAAAATTATGGTGGCGACTCCATTTATTTCTTTTTATTTGTTTTTATTTGGACCGCCATTTCCGTTGTGATTTTTAGGTCGCGACAAACGTTAAGATTTGTGAATGTTTTCTCAAAATGAAAGTTTAAAGTTCAATCAATGAATTTAATGATTCCATAAAAATATTTGGTTTAAAGAGAGAAGCAAAATAGCAAATCAAAATCCTCAGGCATTAAAAGTAAAAAATCTCATGCGAGTCAAAATTTCATGCATCAGCATAAAGCCATGCATTCATTCCCCAGTGACAGAGTCAAACCTGTCAAACATTAAAAAATACATCATGCATTCATAGATGCATTCAAAGCAAAGGCAAATCATAGAATCTCATGCATTTAAACATGCATTCATTCAAAAACAAATCATAAATTGAATTTAAAAAAAAAAAATGGTTTCATGATCCTCTGATATAAGAACCAGTGAAAAATTATCCCCTGATTCAAAGTTTTGATATGTTGATCCCCTGCAGAAGCAATGTCACATTTGATTTTGGCACTTGATCCCCTACAGAAGCAAGGTCACAACCATTCTTTACTTTTCGACTCCCTGCAGAAGCAAAGTCACAACTCTTCTTTGACATGTTGATCCCCTGCAGAAGCAAGGTCACATTTAATTTTGGCACTTGATCCCCTGCAGAAGCAAGGTCACAACCATTCTTTACTTTTCGACTCCCTGCTGAAGCAAAGTCACGCATCTTCTTTGATATGTTGATCCCCTGCAGAAGCAAGGTCACAACTCCTCTTTGATATGTTGATCCCCTGCAGAAGCAAGGTCACATTTGATTTTGGCACTTGATCCCCTACAGAAGCAAGGTCTTGGCCATTCTTTACTTTTCGACTCCCTACAGAAGCAAATTCACAACTCTTCTTTGACATGTTGATCCCCTGCAGAAGCAAGGTCACATTTGATTTTGGCACTTGATCCCCTGCAGAATCAAGGTCTTGGCCATTCTTTACTTTTCGACTCCCTGCAGAAGCAAAGTCACAACTTTTCTTTGATATGTTGATCCCCTGCAGAAGCAAGGTCACATTTGATTTTGGCACTTGATCCCCTGTAAAAGCAAGGTCTTGGCTATTTTTGTAGGTTTTCGACTCCCTGCAGAAGCAAGTCACAACCATTCTTTACTTTTCGACTCCCTGCAGAAGCAAAGTCAAAACCATTCTTTACTTTTCGACTCCCTGCAGAGGCAAAGTCACAAACATCATTTACTTTTCGACTCCCTGCGAGAGCAAAGTCACAACCACTCATTGTGATCCTCTGCAGAAGCAAGATCTCCGCATTTCTTTTCAGCACGTGATGATACCCGAACAAAAATCAGTGTCTCTATCTTTACTTAATATTTACTTTGATAATACGAATTTTTCTCAAATTTTCATATTATCATGAAAAACTTAAATAAAGAGGGGCAACTGTCAACACCCGATTTTGTCCAGGTAATCTTTTAAATTACAATATAATAATAAAGTGGAAAAAAGAAAAATGAAAAAATAAATAATAACATAGAATATATATTTATTAATTTAAGTTTTCTTGAAAAAATAATAAATAATTTTTTTTGAATTTCTCCATTAAAAAAAACTTAAAAAAAAGAGAAAAGGTGGTGATTTAAAAAATAATTAATAATAAAAAACGAAAATAACAAAAAATAAAATATAAATTGAAACAACAGAACCTAAAAATAAGGAAAAAATATAAAATAATAAAAAATAACAAGAAAAGAAAATTGTTTTCAAACTGTTTCATTCATTTGCACGTTCAAGATAATAAAAATAAAAAAAAAGAATAAGTCAATCTTCTCTAAATTCCTTCTCCATTAACTCCACATATTATTTGAAAAAATATATAAAATAATAACTTTGAAACTGCTCAGATAACAACTCACCTTCTCCACTACAAAAAAAAATAATAATAAAAAAAGAATCAGTCAATTTTAAAACTGCTCTAAACCACCCATGTTCTCATTTCACAATAACAAAATATAAAAAATAAAATATGACCGTTCTCAAACTGTTTCATCTCACTCTCACGTTCATCTACACTTCATCTTTAATAATAAAAAAAAGAAAAAAAGAAGGAGTCAATATTTCAAAACTGTTCTGAACTACTTTCAGAATAAAAAATAAATTAAATGATAAAAAAGAAGATTCACTTAAGTGGTAACTGCTCTTACGTTAAGAAAAGAACGATTGATCACTTTGAGAGAGAGGAGGAAAAAGAGAAGAGCAAGAAAAGAGAAAAAAAAGAAAACATTCACGGATCACTACTGACTTGGAGTAGAAAGAAAAAGAGAGCACGAAGAAAGAAAGATGAGGGATTGAAAGTGCATCGTCTTTTTGAAGAAGAGGTATGTTTCAATTTGGTACGATAATGTTTATAGTTCCTCTGCCATTTCTATTTCCTAGTTCTCACATTGTTTGTAACATAAAAATTAAAGTAAAAAAATTCAAATTTCTCTTTTTATTGTTTTAAAATAGTCATCTTTATTGCATTTTCATTCTCAGAAACCCTATACTCTTATTCCTTTGCACGTACCCCACCATGTTGCCGCCATGCCCCTCCAAACAGCACCACCTTTTCATACGAAAATAGCACCTAAAACCATCATCATGAACCTCTTTTCACCATAAGAATGTCATGAAAACAGCCCCTCTAAACAGCACCATGTTTTCATACGAAAAAAGCACCTAAAACCATCATCATGAACCTCTTTTCACCATAAGAATGCCATGAAAACAGCCCCTCCAAAGAACACCACGTTTTTGTACAAAAACAGCACCTAAAACCATCATCATGAACCTCTTTTCACCATAAGAATGCCATGAAAACAACCCCTCCAAAACAGTAGCCTAAAACAGCATCATATCACCTCCAAAACTACATCATTTTACCTCCAAAACAGTCACCATGCACCACCTAAAACTCACATATTTAAGCTTTGCATTGCCATGAATTCATTCATTCACATTCCATTTTTGCATGCATGATCCCGCTAAAACTAAAGTGTCAATTCCATGTTGCATATAACTGTTGCATGTTATTTTTCAACACCAAATTTGATATATACCCCAATTCCCAAAGCCCAGGCTTTAAACCTGGCACTGTATCTTAAAGCCCAGGCTTTAAACCTGACACTGTTTCTCAAAGCCCAGGCTCTAAACCTGGCACTGTATCTCAAAGCCCAGGCTTTAAACCTGGCACTGTTTCTCAAAGCCCAGGCTTTAAACCTGGCACTGTTTCTCAAAGCCCAGGCTTTAAAGTTGGCATTATTTCTCAAAGCCCAGGCTTTAAACCTAGCACTGTTATGCAAAGCCCAAGCTTTAAATCTGGCACTGGTGCCATTCACTTACCTTATTTTCAAACATAAGCTTTCAAAAATTTCAAAAAAAAAAAAATATCAAGACAACCAACAATCTTATCAACAAAGAACTACGTAACCCTAATTCTCCATGCCTGATGGAGATACGTAGGAGCAAGGTCAAACCTTGTCGGGCTACCTAAAACCAAAAAAATATTTTGTTTGTTTTATCTTAATCTCTTTCTTGGGAAAATAAATGTTTTAAAAAATCACACTCAGATTATTTATTTTGTTAGTATTCTCACAATACTTAAGGATTTGATGAAGTCATGCAAGACATGATCAGCAAGCCAAAGCAAGCAAGTGGAAATCTGTTCTAGGCTGTGTCTTAGTGTGAGTGAGTATGATTGGCCGTGAAAGAGAACCTATGCACATCTATAGAAAAATTCAGTAACACATGGTCAAAGTGATTCAATCAAATAAAATTAAGGTTTTAACTTTGGGTAAAAATCAGTTTTGGAAAAATGAAACACTGATGAAATATAAATTGATTTCAAGTCAAGTCGAATCAGTTT
>Ga0209700_107512_pt1 | contig 15283 bp, 8 predicted proteins | sample SiratroredBW_FD_187528 | JGI IMG/M metagenome (GOLD analysis project Ga0209700, IMG submission 187528) | Root nodule microbial communities of legume samples collected from California, USA - Siratro red BW (SPAdes) (version 2) | ecosystem: Host-associated > Plants > Roots > Nodule | place: USA...
AAAAAAAAAAAAAAAAAAACGAAGTAAACTACAAATAGTACAAATATGAGATTATAAAAAAAGTATAAACCAAGCTTCATATCAGATGAGCCACATACTTACAAGCCTCCAGTCTGTGTGTGCTTTTGTTTCTTAAATGGTAAAATCAATTATGAAAAATACTTTTATATATCCAATACACAGTAATGAAAAAATATCATAAATTTTTTAATTATCATATTACAAAATCTAAAATTTTAAATTCTTCATACTATATTTTAAGCACATTTTGTAAAATGTTATCTACTTTTGAATACTAAGTTAATGAAATTATATTATTTCAATAAAAATTCATGAAATATAAATAAATAAATTATAAATAAACTAAATGAACCAACTCATTCTATTTTTGAGCAAATTGGTCGAAGACAATTAAATAAATAAACTAAACTTAATGTCTCATTTTTAAAAGATAAAACTAAACTTAATCCAGCTTAAATCAACACGATGTACTTAATAATCCTATTAAAATACCTCTTAACTTTTATGCAAGTTTTTCATGTCTGATTGTCCATTATAAAAGTGATTTTGATCCGTATTTCAATTCTACTGACTTTCGTAATTAACCTTTTTTAAGAAAATTGTCATAAATTAATTTTATAATAAAAATCAAAAACATAAATTACATCATTTCAAAATAATTTTAGTCACCAACTTTAAATAGTACTATCATTTTATGTAAAATCTCGACTTCGATAATTGTAAATAAAAAAAAAGTAATCGAAATAAAGACTCACAAAATGCACTGAATCACAAAAGGCAAATATTGGAGCAACATTAGAAAACAACCACGTCATTGTATGAAAAAGTAGAACTTAGGTAACAATTAACTGCACATCTAAACTTCTACTAGTGCCATGAACATGGACCAAACATTCATCATTTTTTAACAAAATCTAGTAATTAAATAGGGCAGATCATTCTCCAGAAACAGGAACTAAGAATCTGAACCTCTTTTTGTTGCTCAACGGTAGCTACCTAAAGGGTCAGCTGTTTTCCCAGATCTAGCATCAGTCCATGCTTTTGCAATTGTTTTCTTCATCTCCTCGTCCCCTTCCTCATACATATTCTGCAATATTACATGCATATCAAAAGTCAAATTGAATGTTACCAATTGTAACTACACACATACATAAAGTTAAGAGAGAGTAGCTCAAGCCAACTAAAGATGAAATCTGACCTTCATTAGGTCCATGATTCCTGCCATTGGGTCTTTCTCTTTATCCAAATTTGGCTTTAGCTGTAACATCAACACGAAAGTTACTACTTTATTACGTTGATTAACAGGGAAAGTCATTTTAATCTTAGGATCTTACTACCTTGTCTTCTTTGAAGTGCAAATCTAGCCAGTTTCCTTTGGAAGCCTTCACCAATGTGATGATTGCCCTTTTAGGCTTGACCAGAACCTTACATTTCTCCGGTACTATCTCCTTATGCAGTTTCGATATTGCACAACGGTAGTTCTTCCCTTGAACATCATGGAACTTAACATCAAATGACATTGACTTAAACTCAGATTCAATCTTATTCTCATCAATTCCCTCCATCAATACATATATCTGTCAAAACAACAAATAAAACCAGTATAGTCATGAAAAATGTGATACTTCTGACAAAAAAAAAAAAAAAAAAAAAAAAAAAAAAATAAAAAATAAAAAAAAAAAAAAAAAAAAAAAAAAAAAAAAAACTGTTAACTTAGGGTGTGAGCTTTGCTATAGGCTATTGATGTGTAAAATTGTAGCAGTATGTATTGGTTTCTTGCTTCTATCTTACCCATATATAATGGGGAGAAAACGTGTATCCAAACATGCTATTAAGCTATTCTTTTAAACTAAAATGGAATGACTATTTGTCGTTGTTTACATAGCTTATAGTAAAATGGAACTTGATGACTATACTTCATATCCAACTTTGTTCAACATCTCTAATCTTCTTCCTCTAACTTTTGGCAATATAAAATAAAACCAACTTGTAATCAATGCTGTAAATGGCAGGAGCGCCATATGCCATAACATGGCTGAATCTTTGTTTTCTGCCATGGTAAGACATATGCAATGCTGAATGATCGCTTTGCTTTTATCCTTTTCACTCACAAAAACTAAAGATTAAATTCTACTTTTAGTCCTTTTATGTTTAATTTGGTATTTTATCTTTTAAACTTTTCAATTTAGTATTTATTTTATATTTCATGTTCCGTCATTATATAAAAATTAGAAAAAATTGCAAGTTTCCATTTCTATGGTTTAAAACTGCCAATAACTATTTTAGCTTTTAACAAATATAAACAATTTTTTGGTGGTTTTAAACTACTTGAGATTACTATTAACACATTACCAATAACCCTTTTCAAATTTCCCTCTTGTTCTCTATCACTATCTATTCTCTGCATTCTTTCTTTCTGACACCAACAAACACAGAGATAATTTTTTTTTTTGACGCCACTGTTCAAAAACTATATTCACTTATCAATGTATAATCACTCAATGGAGAGAAGATAGCCTCCATTGCTGCTCCACAAAGATCCCTCCCCTTTATTAAGTCAACCAAGCACTTCTTTAGTCCCTTCAAACCCCCTTCTTCTCCCTTCCCTCACCAATGCTCAAAAAAACATGTATCCTTTGCTACTTGAAATATAAGAAAGCTCATACTAAATTATTTTAGCTTCCCTTCTTTTTGGTCCAATAGTTACTTTAGCTTTTAATCTTTTTGATGGTTTTAAATAAGTTGCAATTGCTACAAACACATTACAAATAGCCCTTTTAAACTTCTCCTACTTTTCCTTTTCTCTATCGGTTCTCTTCATTCTTTCTCTGACACCAACAAATGTAGACAAGAGGGCCTCTATAGTTGCTCCAACAAGATCACTCCTCTCCCCAATGCTCCAAAAAAATACATGCATCCTACAACAACCTTGCGGCAGCCTTATTAAAACTCTATAGTTGACCACCTTCTAGGTAATACAGTCAAAGATTCAGCCAATCTCAATGTAACCTATATTCCAGACTTTCACCTTACCAGAAAGAACTATTACTAGAGAGGTGAGATTAATTGAGACCATGGTAGTCTTAGATCATGCAGTAATTTCTCACTAAGCACAACACATGGTAATGCATAACTTATGACACAAAACACCATGCATATAAATGGTTGAAACAGAACAATCCAAATTTGAACACGGATAGAAAACACTGTTTGAATCAATAACATTCACATGTATACTTTAAAATCATGATCACAAATAGAACTATAGACTCCTTACCTTGACTTTTTCGTCATCCTGATCCCAACTGAAAGATGCTAGTGTGGAATAGTTCAGTGCATGCGAAGGCGACACTTTAGTTCCTGTTGAAATCGGTGCAGGAATCTGCGGAGCACTCGCAGCATGTGCCTCCGATGATATCTGCAAAATCACCTCACAAATTTTCACAAGGAATTAGAAACAGTGAACAAGGAATGCTAAATCGAGTAAATTTGCATTGTGTGTATAGATTGAGAACCTTTTCAAGGTTTAGAATTTCGGAGGAGAGTAACGAGAGGGTTCGAGGTCTCTTGGCGATGCTATGGAGGTGGCGAAGCTCCTCCAAATCCAATGTCAAGTCTTGTGCCATTGTTTCACTGTATTGGAATTGAAGTTACAAATTCAGATAACTATTCTTAGGACTTTGTTTTTCTTTTATAGTGGGGTTTGGAAAATGCTAGAACAAGCAACCGAAACGTCCTTGTATTAGGGGAAATTTGGGGGTTGTCCGTAATTCTTTATTAGGGTTTTATTACCGAAGATTCTAGAGAGATAGAGGATCCTGCGACCAGGTTTTGGTTTCCCGATATTACAAGATTACGGGCCTCATTTCACATTGGGCTTGGATCATAGTCTTTAAATTTTTAAATATTTCTTTTCATATTCACAACAAAAGCTATTTACAAATGCATTATCTACTGTTGATAGGAAAAACATAAAATCTGCACTTTCTATTTTGTATATAATGAGAAAGGTGGGAAAAACTTTATTGTCAGGTTCCTGTTAGTTGTTTAAAACTTTGTTAGTAATAATGGTAGATAATATGGAGCATCTCAGTATCTTTTGTTGGTGAATACGATCTGATACTTATTCTTAATAGCTATTAGATTATCTAATTAATTTTATAGATTTGGATATTATCTTAATGAGATTGTTTAATCATTTCTTTTATGTTTTAAGATTATGTCCTTGTGTATTATGGATCAACAGCCTATAAGCTAAGTAGAACTAGTATGTAGGTCATAATGGTACATAAAATATCTAACTCTATCTTATTATAAGTAATTTCACTTATTTTATTAGCATGTAAAAAGAGAAAAGGAATATAATGCACACCCTTGAACAGACAATACAAACCCTGATATAAAAGGAGAAGGAAAAACTAATCTAACTAAAGTTAATACAAGTATTATTAAGCTCTCTCTTTAATAAGAAAGTTAATTCTTGTTCTTGAACATGTTAAAAATAAGTTGCGAAAAATAAGTTGTGAGAGATTTGTTAAATATATCCACCACTTGATCTTTTAGTAATAAGTTTAATAAATTTTTATTGAGTAATTCCCATATATAATGAGAGTCTACTTTATTATTGTTGAATACCTTTTTTATGGAGACTAGGAATGAAACCGTGGACAAACATATAGTAGAGATGTTGTCCAAATAGTATCATAGTTGTACGAACCCATACAATTATCGTGCAAGTTTTAGTCCGGTGATTAGAATTTCGTATTCAACTTAATTATTGGATGTTTTGAAGTTGAACTGAACTGCTTACTTGAAAGTAATTTCATCAGAGGATTTGAGGATCACCTTAACTTTGCTTCCTTTCTTGTTTGAAGACCTATCTACACTGAGAGACCATCACTCATGTCTTTCTCCAAGCCATGGAAACTCAATGAGGAAGTCTATTGAGAATTGAGTCTTCATCGATCCTCTACTCTCTTATTTAAGTCCGAACTCAGATAATTTCACTAACCATATAATCATTCTACCAATAAGCTCGGCTTTTGTAGCATTTGATAGATAAGGTAATCAATGTGTATAATATTGTTGAAGTTATGGAAATAGAGTCTGAGTCTTCGTGTCAAGAAGATAAGAGATAGTACAAGCTTCTCGATAACTTGGTATCTTTCTTTGGTCGGTTGTAGAGTCTGACTGGTGAAATAAACATGATGTTGTTTCTTTTCATCCCTTTAAGGAGTTGGACTTATTTTATGTTACTCGGACTACTCATGCTTAAGATGGCTTCAACTCCTCTTTGGATTATCATGAACCCTAGAATTTTTCCCTCTGTCTTCTCTGAAAAAACATTTTTTTGGATTTAGGCACATGTTATGTGCTCTGAATTTGCTAAAGACTCTTTCTAAATTGGCAGGATGATTTTTAACCCTAGTTGATTTGACCACTATGTCATCAACATAAACTTCCATTGTTGATGAGGTTTTTAAAACATTATGTACGTGGAGTTGATATGTGGCACCAACATTTTTATTGTTGAATAACATGACTTTCTAGAATACATTTTAATTTGATTGTATCTAGAATATATATTGAGAAAATTGAGCAACTAGTATCTCACAGTGTTATGTATAAGTTGATATATGTTTGATAGAAGACATGTGTTTTTGGGACATGCCTTGTTCTAATCAATGTAATTGGTGCATATCCTCTATTTTTCATATTGATTTCTTTACCATCACCACATTAGCTAGCCATATGGTATACACTATTTCTTTGATGAAATCGACTTTCAACAACTAACTAGTCTTTGATTTACTACAAGACATCTTTCTTCTCTGAGCTTTCTCTTTCTTTGACCCGACTAAGAACTATAAGCTTGTGACACATGAAGTATGGATCAATACCGGATATGTTTGCTAGGCTTCATGCGAAGAGGTTGACATTGCAAACAATAACTCGTTCTACTTCGTTTCTCAATAATTAGTTGATTGTTTTACTCACCCTTGTGAATTGAGTGGGCTGAGAAGCAAGTTGGACTTTTGTAATGGGCTCATCAAAAGTAGGTCGGTTTTTTTCGAACTTAGTTATGGAATCAAGGTCTATTTCATCTTCTATGAAAGATGCTGGGAGTACTTCTTTGATATTATGACATTATTGAGTCGTGTCACGTTCTTCAAACAACTCTAACATTGGTATGTTTGGGTAGTACTATCAATGGAAGGAGCTTTGACGAAATATGTGATTACTTTTAAGCTTTTAGCATAGCACTCTCTGGCTACTTTGGATCGACCTTTACCATTATGATTGTACCATCCTCGGTAGGAAATTTCATAGTCATATATAACATAGAAACAATGACTATGAGTTGATTGAGTGTTTGATGGCCTATGAGGGTATTATAATATGTGACAGCTTCAACTAGAATATACTGAACTATTAATGTTTGGTATGCCTTGCTTATACCAAATGTTGTTAACAAGTCAACATAACCCTTTGTGTGTACTCATTTGCTAGTGAAGCCCAATAAAGACTTTGGGTAGGACTTGATAATCGAAGTGGAATATCAACCTTATGGAATGTCGTCCAGTATAGTACGTGATAGAGTTTCCTTTGTTGATAAGGACTTTTCTAACCCAGTTGGCTATGATAACATGATAACCATTGGGTCAACTTGATCAAGATCATTGATATAAAAATTCACATAAAAGTGATGGATAGGAGGGATTAGGGTGGTAGCAAGCTCATTGAGTTTATACTTTGGAGATGTCTCTTCTTTGTTGAGTTGGAAATACCTCAACCATTAAATCCCCTTACAATGGTGTTGATGGTCCCTCTGACTTCATTAGATTTTGATAGGGATGCTCTATTTGTTCTTGTTCAGACTAAAGTGTTGTTGTTTACTTTTGATGATTTCCTCTACCCTGACCTTAGTGACCGCCTCAGAAGCCTTGCACCACGTCATTCTCAACCTAGCCCAACTTGATCATTATGGACAAAATGTCAGAAGGTTCTAGACCATGCGAGCTCTTCAATGAGATCACAAACTTTGTAGCATTCTTTCGTGGTGTATTCCTAATTTTGGTGATAGCTACACCTTTTTCCTGTGTTGGCAAATAGAGGAGAAGGTGTAGATCGGGGTAGTTGAACTAGTTTGAGATTAAATACCTCTTTGGATGATGAAATCTCCACTAGCATTGAGAGGAGTGTACTTTTCATATTTGTTAATGTGTCTTTTCTTGAAAGTTTTTGTATTGGGAGCTAGGGTTGTGGACTAAGCCCTCACCCTTTTCCTAGCTTCTGAGTGCTCTTCAATGCTAATATATATGGCTGTGAGGGCTAATAGTGCATCCATATTGGTAAGTGGATCAACATATAAAGAGTTTAAAAAAGTCCCTATACGAAATCCTACTAAGAGAGAATGCATGGCCACAACTGGATACAAATTGAGAATATTAGTATATACTTTGATAAAATGGGTCATATACTAGGGGCTAGATGTCTTCTTGAGTGACGTGATGGAGTGAGGTCGAGCATGCGACCATCAATTTACAATCAACAAACCAAGTTGAGAACATCGCACAAGAGGTATCAAATAAGTCGATGAAATTCTGAAGCGAAAAGTAGTACCATTCCAAGACTAGTTCCTTTAGAGTAGTGGAAAACAACCAACAATTTAATCCTAAATCTTCACGAAAAAGGTTGGCCTGGGTGAGATAGGCCTCAATATGTGCCTCTGGGTCCAAGGAGTCGTCATACTTTTCAACACACAACCATTTCCATTTGTCGAGGAGTCAGACTTTCGTGGCTTCAAACATGAAGGGGTGAAAGCCAGCTAGGTCAACTCGCATTTCTGCCTTTAACTGGGGAGTCAACACAACTTTAAATGACATCTACTGATCACACACTCATGATTTCCTATGTGTGGTGAACTCTTGAATCTGGCCTACTAGTTGTGCCAAGTTGACAATTTTGCTAGGAGCTTAGGACTGACTTCTAGTCTGAATCTGTTGTGTTCGTGACTCTGTAGGTATCCTCTGTGGTTGAGTATCCCGCTCCAATCGGCTCGTTATCCTTGACAGGTTTCTCAAGGATAACAGGACAATACACAATGCCTTCTTTGTATGTTGTGGTTGCAAAATTTGCTCGAATTAGTATGTGGTCTGATCTTGGTGTATTATGACGAGTTGCTCTTGGGGAGCTTTCATCTTATCACAGTGGGTTTTCATCTTGTCATGGTGTTGATTTCGTAGAAGTTTTTGGTCCTTGTCAAACTTATCTTGCATGTTAGTGATGACACTTTAGACATTTGCCATTCTTCTGGAGAATATTCTCTATATAGCTTTGAAAGCATTAAGGGAAGATGGTTCCATCTTCTAATATGATGATGTTGGCACTATAGTTTGAATTTTAGTGAGTACCATAAGAGTGTGGTCTGGGAACCAAGATCCCATAGTGGGAACCAAATGTTTTTCCTGAAATTGAGTTGTAACTGTTTGAGGTGGATTGAGAGAAGCTTTGATTGAGTTGAATCTCTTTAGAATGGTTATTGAGCTTTGTTGATGAAGCGTCGGAGAAGATTATCTGATGTTCTAGTTAGTAAGAATTAAAAAAATATTTAAAAAGCATTCAATGATAAGAATAAGATTAAGTATTCTCTAAAGAATAAAACTATATTCATAAGTTTTTAAACTTAGGTTAATATTCAAATTATAATTCGTTATTAGGTATTTATAATTTTTGAACTTAGGTTAATATCTAAATATAAGTAAATATCCAAATATAAGTAGTAATACTTAAATTTTGATATTGGGTGACAAATTCAATAAAATGTTTAAAATTTGTAATTTTAGAACATATCTAATGTACATGCCGAAATATAGCTTCTAAAGAGTTTTAACAAACGTCTTCCACATCTCTTTGGTCTTTTATGACGAAAAAAAGGGGGAAAATCACTTAAAATCTGAGCAATCCTTTATCAATGTTCGTTATTTGGGTTCTTCTCACTTACAAGAGGTATTGCTTCTCCTAGTATCATATCTGAATGCTCATTTTCTTTATTTTATCAGTACAAACGAAGGGCTAAGCCTCTAAGAACAGTAGAAACTGGAAAAACGAAGGTCTCTCTTCAAGTAGAAGAATAGTTAGCCAGTGGCACTCTTTACCTCTGATCTCTTATCTTGTGTTTGCGTCATCAGAATAATCTGAAGCTGCTTTTGCAACTGTGCTTTTATTTGGTGGTTACAATCAATGATTCTACACACATTCTCCTTTTCGGCCTCCAGTTCCAACCTTCTCATTTCAGCAGCACTGATCTCAGAATTGCAAGAGTTGCCACTATTACTTTGAAGTTCCATGAAAGAGGACCTCAACTGAAAAAACCAAAAACACATGCCAATCCAAAAAAAAAAAACTCAGCAATCTCCAATTAACTCACATCATGCATTTTATCTTATTTCATGCAAATTCACAGCAAGAGAAACCGTTAACAGTTTTCATTTGAATTATACATAACATGTAATTACCAGGTTCACTCTATTCCTCAAACTCTCAACTTCCATTCTACATTTCACCACAAACCTCTCCGCAATTTCCTTGAATTCCCTCATTTCTATCCTCTTCGCCTCGTAAAAGCTCTCTCTCTTGTCGCGCAATTCCTCAAGCTCCTCTACCTCGTTCTGCAACAACCTAAAACGAGTTCAATTAATCAACGATTTGACGTTTTGAATACGCACGAGGCTACCTGAGTTGCAGTGAAAGCAAATCGTGCTTGGCTTCCAGGTTCTCGATTTGACACTTGACAGCGAGAAGCTTGAATTGCTGTGACGCGATTTTGTGATCGAGCCAGGAGCACCGCTGTTCCGAGGCCCTGATGCTTGCGAGCTTGGAAGCCAGAGCTCGGGATTTGTCGGCTTGCGACTCTTTCTCGGCCTGCAGAGTAGAAAATGAGGATTCAGATCTTAGCATCGTTATGGGGAAATTGAAGGTGAAAATAGAGAAAATGTGGATCGAATTGGACCTGGAGAAGAGAGAGGCGTTGAATTCGAGTGCGGTCCATGTGGTGGAGACGCTCGTGGAATGCGGAGGAAAGCGCCATTGCTACTGCAAGCAAACAATGACAGTGTGAAGGTGGTAGAGTGGTGTGTGGGAAATCAATCTTTATATTTTTTATAAATATATTTTTCGTTTATGAGATAACTAATTTTAAATAAAATAGCAAACTTTTTTTTTTGTTTATCTTAAGGAAAGCTTTTAGGCTAAAAGAAAATAACAGTCAAGGAGTTTTTAATTTTAGTTTTACTTTAAAAGTATATTTTAATAAAGAATAAGGGGCAACAAACATATTATAAATTTGATCTTTTTATTCTAAGTTAGTTTGTTTGCTAATTTTTTTTTCTAAAATTTAGGATTTAATAGAACTAATAATGGATTAAGAAACTAATCATAGTATAATTTAATTGTATTGTGATTCTATATTGTATTGGAATATATTATGTAAGATTTATCATGTATGAAATTATATTAAGTGGAGCAAATTGAAATTACAAAAGATTTTAAAGTAATTAATATATTGCTTAGGATAATTATAATATTAATCCAGTTCTAGTAAACGCAAATTACTATTTCTTGGTATAATATAGCTCAATCAATTTTGACAAAGAAATCAAATCAAAGTGGCCACAAATGGACATTTTTATTTTTTTATGTGAAATCAAGATTACATCACTGGCTTCAAATATTAAATCGCATCCTTTTACATTCAACTAAGGATGGTAACTTCGATTGTGGGTTATATGAGTTAGTCTACAACCTTGTAATTTGTTTTCTTTTTAATCTTTTATTGTTGTGTAAAATTGTTGAATATGATTAATATTTTTATTTATTATTTTATTAATATAAATTTAGAAGTATGAATTTAGATTTTATTTTTTAATTTACTTTAATATATTTTTATAATTACTTATAATGAATAATAAATTATTAATATTTAAAATTTTCTTTTAATTGTTATACACGTAGTAAAACATTACTTTTATGAGATACTTAAATATGATACTAAGAAGTTACGTAAGATTTTGTTGATTTTTTTTTTCTGTTTCTTATTTTGAATTATAAGAATCACCATGCAATCTTGCATTTATATAGGGTGGGCCAAACATATTAGTCCATAAATTTCACGCGAACCAACTCGCGCCCTTTGCAAATTGAATGTGGGTGCATTCAAATGGGATAGGTAGTCTCGCATCGCTATTCCTACCTCCAACTGATAAAAAGTTTATTGGTCAGATCTTATATTTAGTTTTTCTTATCTTTTTAATGGTTATTACAAAAAAGGAGTTGACCTTCCAAAATCATTTTTATATCTCGAGATTAATGTGAGATATGAGTTGAGAGGAGAAACTACATTGCTTCTTATACATTTAACAATTGCATTATTGAAATCATTATCAAATAAGTAAAGATAAGAAGATGGAAGGTCAAAAATCATATTTTGTTTTTCCTTTATAAAAATCACTTTTCACTAAACCAATCTCTTGATTTCGTAGTTTAGAAATCAACTCAAGGTATAAATATGTTTTTTCTTTTTTTTTTTGGTTTATCACATGTCAAATTAGTTATAATGAAATAGATGTATGTTCATTTTTAGGATGTATATATATATGTGCCTTTTAGTGTTATGGAATTGTTAGGTGATGAATTTTGAATACATTCAAAAGAAAATGTTAGATCTAACAATTGGTGTTTGAATATAGCTTTAAAGCATTTTGGAAAACTTTTGTAAACTTGGTCAATTAGACGTTGCTCAAGGTATAAAGGATTTTTTTTTTCTCTTTTCTTCTTGGTTTATCACATGTCAAATTAGTTATAATGAAATAGGTGTATGTTCATTTTTAAGATGTATAAATGTGTGCCTTTTAGTGTTAGTTATTGAATTGTTAGGTGATGAATTTTGAATACATTCAAAAGAAAATGTTAGATCTAAAAAAAGGAGTTTGAATATAGCTTTAAAACGCTTTGGAAAACTTTTGTAAACTTGGTCAATTAGACGTTGGTGGGATCATCTAAAGATTTTGAGACTTGTTCACAAACTTTTTTTGTAAAAGCCTTTAAGAAGGATGACTAAGAGTCGACAACACAAGTAATAGAAAAATATAGTACACTTGATTAATATTAGTTCACCTCATTTGGGCTATGTTTAATTCTTCTTTTACAACCTACAAAGGGTTTATTAACCACACCAGGTTATAAGTATTGTTCTTTGTTATTTCTGGCTCATTTGAGTATATAAAGTCACTCATGGTTATAAGCTAACATCGAACTGAGATTAAGCATCAAGTATATAACCTCTTTCTATATAAGTACACAGTCTCTTCAAACTATAAACAATAAAGTTATTTTACAAGGAAAACTTTCACTTAAGAGGATATTATAAAAGAACATTCCTCACTTTCAAAATCTTAACTTCATTGAGTGAATGATATACAAATAGGCTCTATCTATGTGGTTTATTAGACACACTAATAAGGCTAAGCACTTGCTTTATTTACATGTAGGTTTTATTAGTCATATTTGCACGAATGAATTTCTTTTTATAGTTGTCCTAAATCAAATCATTGAAGCTTACGTGTTGTATCTCGTATATTAGTGTCTTTTTAAATATGTTTACCTTTAGACGAATACCTTTTGTTGTTACATGCAAAGTGTTGTGTAAAGAATAAATTTTTTTCTTTGTTCTTATATTATTGCTTTTGTGAAAACATAATTTTGAACAAACAAATTTTGATGCTTAGTGTGCTATGTAAGAACCGTCTTAAGGATGTATTTTTTGATAATTTTTTATAACTAATAGACATCTCGCATTTTGCAATGCATCTTTTGTTTAACACGTAGAGGTATTATCTTTATTGTTCTCTACATGTGACATATTTATAAGTTTCTTAGATACAACTTTTAATATTACTTTTGTTTTATATATGAGCATTAGTTAATCCATTAACATAAATCTTTAAAGAAATTAATAAAAATTATATTAATTTATTTATTATATTATATATTATTTCATATTTCTCATATTTGTTTTAAGTCATAAAATTATAAATAATTTTTTTTCTATAAATATTAATAGAATATGTTAATTAAATAATCAATTATCATAAATTGTATAAAATTAAAAATAATTAAAGCTTGTAGCGAGACCTATGAATTTTAGTGTAACCAGGTCGGAGTCACATTTAGGATGTATAAAACGCCCATCATGAACTTGTCAAATAGTAGCCGAACACATATATTATCAATGACAATACACAGTTAAGGGCCAGTATGACCTCCTCGACATCCTTTATCAACATTGACATACTTGTGACATAAGATTTTATCATAGGCAACCAACAATACTTAGATAGTATTTGGTGATTTTAGTATTTACTCACTCATAACCTAACTCAAGTGGGAGGTCACTCTCAACTGTTTCACTCGCTAGAGTTTGGACCCTACTAGATGCATCTATTTGGTATTTCTTGACACCCGAAGCCAAATTCTCCCTTACTATACCTATTGACTCACCGAAATATCCTAAAGAATACCACCTGATGACTTTGAAAAATTGGACAAGGAAGACATCACTAACTTCAGTTGAAAGAGTAATCTCTACACCTAGCTACTACTCGGTTTTTCAATATCGACCTCAGACGCGTTACAAAACACAAGTGGTCCAACTTGTAAGGACTCACCTCTATTTACAGGCCTTGGAACGCGACGTCTAATCGACGTGCTCGTTCACCTCTCAACCGTCACATCTGCCAATAACAAAATGGTCTAGATCAGATTTGATGCAAATCCCAATAAAGGGTCACCTCAAAACCTTGGGCTTCGATCAAACCTCTTTAACCTATTTTGAGCTAGTAGATATGATCACCGAATACACCTCGGATCAACATATCATAAGCTGAGAATACCTCAGCCAAACAAAAAAAATGTGTAAAATTTTCTTTCAAAAACTTTAAACTCTCAATGACAAAGCCTATCAAACCTAACATCATGCACAAGTTGAGATGTACTCGAATTAGATCATACAAAATAATATATTCATTAGATCTTTAAATATGTCAAACCTAACATCATGCACAAGTTGAGATGTACTCGAATTAAATCATACAAAATAATATACTCATTAGATCTTTAAATCAACTATGTCTGTGATACTTAATATGAGAATAAAAAACTAATCATAATTAATGTTAATTAAATGTCTGAAATCAATATCTATTAAGTTATCCTTAAGAGTTATTATAAACACAACCTAGTATAAACATATCTTTATAAATAATATAACACCACGTGTATTTTCAAACTAACACTCAAACATTATAAATTAATATACTAATTTAAATGTTGAATAATCTTTTCCATGTATTTCTCCTCTTACTCCAATAATATCCAAGACTCAAAAACTCAAAGAGAGACCGATAGGTAAGATTTTTAGAAAAATACACTACAATACCAAAGGTCTCTTCCAAGTTCATAGAATAACACGTTCTTTTGAAGTGAGACATGTATTAATCTCAGAAATGTTTTCAGAATTGAACTCCCCTAAATTTTATGTATATTTATGAGATCTATAATGATATAATATTCATATTTTCTGTCGAAAAAGTTTTATAATTTTTTTAATACCATAAGTTGGGAAAGCGACAATAAAAACAACAATATAAAAATGAATAAATGACGTAATTTTGTTGAAAGAAAAAAATATGACGCAAAGATGGATCGGAAAACATAAATGAGCATTGTTGTATTGTCTGAGCTTCAGCTCGTAAAACCTAAATAAATCACTGCCTTCAGAAAACGACTGCGTAACCTCTTCCTCAGCCTAACTGTTCCAGCACCTTCGGTACACCACTTTCCATCTCCTTCTCCAACTCCTCTTTCTTTACTTAATTCAATCTCTGATCCATCAATCTCAACAATTTCATTTTAATTATAGCCATCTCTAGTATCATTTTTTTCTCCTTTTTCCTTTGTAGTACTATTATCGAAATTATCATGTAATTGCCGAACGATTTCGATTGTTTTTTCTATATGATAGATGTATTTGTCTCGATTTCGATCAGGCGTTTGACTTTCGCGCGAAATATTTTTTGTGTTTTTTTTTTTTTCTGAAGAAATCTTGCGTTTTAGATTATACGAGCTTGTAACTAATTCTAATGCATCCATTGAGAAAGGGAGAAAAAAAATAGCTACAGAAAAAAGTGTTTTTGGATTTTCGAAA
>Ga0209700_107514_pt1 | contig 15280 bp, 17 predicted proteins | sample SiratroredBW_FD_187528 | JGI IMG/M metagenome (GOLD analysis project Ga0209700, IMG submission 187528) | Root nodule microbial communities of legume samples collected from California, USA - Siratro red BW (SPAdes) (version 2) | ecosystem: Host-associated > Plants > Roots > Nodule | place: USA...
AAAAAAAAAAAATAAAAAAAAAAAAAAAAAGTCCAGACAAACAAGCGTTTAGATTTTTTTATTTTCACTAGTTTTTCAAAAAATAATTTGAATAAATAAAGTACTGAAAAGTTAATTTCATTTTTATGGTTTGGTATGAATGTAAACACAATGATAAAAAAAATATAATAGTAAGTATTATCTACAAGAAATACATTAATAAACAAAATATACGATGAAGTAATAAAGTGTACATTAATATTGAAATTATAATGGATATTTCATTTTCAACTCAAATTCAATACAAAAGCTTTTGTTACCCCTAAACTACAAACACTTCAGTCTCATCATTGAAAGTTATTTCTAGCAATCTCTAACCAGGCAAGCTGAAAATAATTTTTATCCACATTTTCAACTCTTCAATTTAGATTCTTTCTTCTCTACTAAGCAAAACCATTAAATTTGAAGATTAAATAAATGATGAAGAATGAGCATTGAAATCATTGGTTATCGTGTAAAGCTACATATGAGAATGCATATCAGAAATATTCCTAGATAACTGGACTAAATTTTTCAGTTGCATTGTAAACATAAAGTACTTACCAACCCTGTCCAAATGGTGGCAATGGTATTTCCCAGTTCTTTCCACGTAATACTGCACTTGTAAATCTGAACAACCATGTCAGTCATCAAAGGTATTAGATTATTTCTTGTGTAAACATTAGAAATTTAAACTCATTAAGCAGTGACATCAAGTTTACACTTCAGTTATGTATATGTAATGTCATCCACCTAAAAGTGCTATCTACAATTTTAACAGGTGAATGAATATAAGAGACTTTAAATAATAAAATATTACATTGACACGATGAGTAAGAGAGATAAGGTTGATTTGGTGGTAAAAGTATAATAGAGTTTAAGAAATGGTCGTCATTGGTTCGATTGGCTCCCACTAACAAAAGGGAAAAAAGGTCAGCAATTAACACCCTGCCAGCGTCCACTTGTATAACAGAATGATTTTTTGTCCTCTTCTAGAACAGACTAATTTAGAAGTCTTTTGGATGCTAAAACTGCCTGCACTTGACCCTGGAATTCCAACTCCTCAAGACGGATAACAGGACGTTGTTGACATGGAAAATCAGCTTGTACGAATTGAAGAGCGTAAGAAATGGATTCATTTGATCAATCCAAATACCTTGACACACACGACCAATGGTATTAAATGTATTCTTATCTTTCATGGATAGGGTATACTATCCAAAAGACTTAGTCATTGATTCAATTATTGTTATCAGATAATCAAGTTTCTCTTAATAGGCTTTCATACTATACAGTTAAAAAATCACAAAACAATGACATAATAAAGAGAACCTGTTCGGCCAAAAACCACAAAACAAAATATATTCAAATCAAAGCCAAATGAGACTCATTACCCGCTCAAGAGGTCCTTATGACCGTGTTTGTTTGTAGTGGTGGCAACGAGTGGAATTTGCCAAAGTAAGGGACATGGGCTACACGCATTTATACGGGTGATGGTGTGTGACAATGTGTGGCAACTATGTTAACGACACAGCTGTCAGAGTTGTAATTGGTGGGGAGCACCTCCTGACCCACCATTAACCTCAACGACTATGACGAATAGCGATGGCAACAACAACGTGCCAATTTGAATACGACTATAAAGAGATCAAGAGCTCTTTTAACAACTTGAAATATGTAAGAGAATAAAAAATATTATTTTATTGCTAACAATCACACCAGTTCCATTATCATCGTCTCTATTTGTAGTAATCAAATTCTTTAAATTAGGGAAGTTAAAAAATGTTAAAATGAATCGGAGTCTAAGGATTTTCTTTTTCTAACTACTGTGGAGATATTAAGGGTATTTTTATCTTCACAAACTGATATAAACAAACAAAAAAGAGATCCAAAATTTAAAATTTTATACCAACGAAGCAACTGAAGAAATAAACAAAGATGGTACTAATCCAATAGAATGTCGAAAACCAACTCAAAGCAAATAAATGATTTCATATTATGTGTTAACAATATAAAACTTGAGTAATGCTTGACAAATTAATAACAATCAATAACTCACCGTAAAAAAATCGATCAACCAAACTAGGCTAGTAGATGTTGTTTGGCTAGAGGGTAACAGAAGGGCGAAGGAGAGGGGATATTTTAATTAGAACTTTTTCATTTAGAAATTCAGAGGGGAGGGTTGGGAAAATTAATGTTTGGAGGGATTAAAAGGAAAGTGGTGATTTACTGAATGCAGACAAAATCATTGCAAGATTTATTTTATCTGTCATCTTCTCCATTATTGATTATAATATAACTGTATATTTGTCTTCCCCTCACCTAAGAAGTGAGGACCAAACAAAGTATGTCTTTCTTCCCCTCCCCTCTCTCTTTTCAACCAACCGAGGTCAAGAAATCCCTAGGGAAGAGAATAATGAGAAGATTCTCTCTAACTTTAGACTTGTCATGAAACTGTCGTGTTTCAATAGTAGAAGAAAGAGGTAGAAAGTATAGCAACACTGCTTGACTTCTGCTGATAACATTCCCCAACTCAAGATTGATAATTAGAGGAAACAAAGTGACAGAGTGCACTCGTTCATCCAAGAGTCAATAACTAACAATAAGCATACTCTAGCCTTGTCCATATGCAAGGGTGTATGACAGCAAGATCAAACTCAAAATTCAATTCAATTAATTGCAAATGCACAAAAAGAACATTATTCATTATTGTTATTATCGTCATTAAGTTCAATTATTCACCTGCAATTCACTCTCTGCGGCGACGCAACCTCAATACTGGATCGAACAAGGAAAACGCCATCAGGAGGAAACTTGATGACTTTGTTGAGCGTCCTATTCCGAACATCTATGGCCTGCAACACGTCGCCGGCTCGGGTTCTGAACAAGGGAGACTTCTCGATGACTAAGAGCAGCTCCTTCTCTGTTGTCCACAGCAGCCGCCACGTCGCCGACAAGGAATCATCGGTGGTGACGGAGCCAGCGCCCACGGCGGCCATCGTGTCGATGGCTTCAACGATATCGGCGAGCCTCGCGGGGTCGCTCTGCGTCCGGAGGCCGCGGTCCTGGTCGGCTATGAGGGCGAGAAGGTGGTCCTTGGCGGATCGGGATTGGGTGGTGACGGAGGAGCAGGTGAACCTCCAATGAGAGTGGCGAGGAGCAGGGAGTTTAGTGATGAAGCGGTTGGGAATAAGGAGGGTAGCCATGGGCATGGGTGGTTGCGATGATTGAGTTCCGTGGAGCCTTTGGAGGGACTGAACTCAAAATCAAATATCACGTACGGAACATATTGTCAGAGCCACATGGAACACGTGAATATTAATTATGTGAAAGTGTAGTTAGGACAACAAAGGTAATTAATTACCCATTTCGGTAATTTTGTTTTTTTCTTAACAGTAACCTCATTTCTGAACTTAACTTCATGCACTAAAGAATTTCGTCAATTATTTCAGTGTGCCTTTCTCTTCGATCATGCATAAATTGACTTACTACACTAACAACACAACCAATATGATCTCACGTGTGATAAAGTAAGTTTTCCTACCATCTGAAATCGAGTCTTTTATAATGAAGAACTCCTCGCTTTCAATTTTATGATCATGTTCGATAGGAACTCTAGTATACCTATTTTGAGGAGATGAACAACATATTTTGTGAGATAAAAATTCTCTTCTTGAAATAAGCAACCTCTCCTCTAAGGAAATACTTGAGTTTTTCCAAGTACTCATTTTAAATTGGACTCGCAATTTTTGCTTTAAAACCAATTCCTTCATTTCATCATATCTTGTAATAATCATATCATTCTCATAGAACAATATTATAGTGAGATTACCTCTAACAGAGTGCTTTATGAATAGAGTATGATCTCATGCTTTGCTTGTATCCCAAGGAAACCACTACTTTTGTAAATATCCTAAACCATGTTTTTGGAAATTGCTCAGGACCATATATGACCTTCTCTAGGAGGCATACTTTATTCCTTCTACCAGTAGTATCAAATCCTAAAGATATCTCCAAGTACAGTTTTTCTTCTAAGCTCCATGAAGAAACACATTCTTTACATCTGAATGTTATAAGTCCCAACCAAAATAAGTTGCTAAAGAAAAAGCTACTGGAATATAGGAGAAAATGTCTCCTCCTAGCCAACTTCATACATTTAAGTGTATCCTTTTGCAACCAATTTAGCTTTATATTTGGGTATTGTCTCATATGTCTTATATTTCATACAAAAATCCATTTACACCCTACAATCCTTTAGCCTCTTAGTTTGTCAACAATCTTCCATGTTAAGTTTCTTTCTAATGCATTCATCTTCTCTCTCATGCCTTAAGTTCAATTTTCACTTTTTAGACCAAGGTAAGAATTTTTGTGGCAACAATAAAACTTTGATGTTTATTAGAAAGATTGTCAGTGCAGACACATTGAGAAATAGGGTATTTAACAATATTTTCGCTCTCTCAAAGCAATGGGTAAATTCTTAAAACATTTATCTCCTCATTGTTATCTTTAGGGATCCTCACATCTAATTCAATCAACCCTTCTTGATTTGGAGTTGAAGTGGGTTGTTTACTTCTTTGATATTTGCTGACAAAGAATTTGTCTTCTTCCTCACTATAGGTTGATTCGGTCGCATTTGCAATGGCTTCATCGCTTAGAACTTGGGGATCCAGCAAAAACAAATATGGTAATGACAAGAAGGAGAGCTCGTACACTTCTAGTGTTTTCTCCTCCCGAAGCAAAGGACTGACAAAAAAGGATTTTCTTTCATGAAAGGTTACATTCATGGTGATAAAGGCACAACCACTCTTAGGTTGATCCACATTTAAAAGCTCTAGCATCTAATTCATTGCAATTAGGATTGAGTAAACAAAAACAATACATCTAAATGTTAGAATCTGTTTTATTAGCTGTATTATTCGTATTTTACTATTTCCTTATTTAACATACTATAATTATAGTGAATGATGGTATCCCACAATCATAGGGATTTGGGTGATTAGGTGGTTTTATTATACTTCCTAAAATAGCTTTCTAGCCTTGTATATATGAATTGTAATCTCAGCATGATATGAATAAGAGTGATATTTTTTCTACCCTAAATTATAACATGGTATCAGTCGTAAACAATCCTGGGAGCCGCCTCTGACTGCGCACACCCAAACCCTAGACGACAGCCTTCATTGCTGTTGCAAACAAAACCTTAGCGCCGCCTCTGCCTCCGCTTGACCAAACCCTAGACAGCAGTTCCTATTGCTGTCCATCATCTCTTTTATGACAACCTTCATTGCTGTCAACGTTTTTCTTTGCCTTCTCAGCCTTGGTATTGTTCCTTGCCGTCATATTTTGTTCACTATATGGAACTCCCAGCCCCAATTGTTGGAGTGATGACCAATCAAGAACAACTACAGAACCTCAACACTACCTAACGATTGACCGGAAAAAATTATTTGAAATGGGCCCAGCTTGTTAGCAGAACTTTGAAAGGTAAAGGAAAAGCTCACCACTTGACTGACGACGCTCCTCCTGCAGATGATCCCAAATTTCCAAAATGGGATGAAGATGATTCTATGATCATGGCATGGCTATGGAACTCCATGATCCCAAAAATCACTGATACTTGCATGTTTCTTAATTCTGCAAAAGAGATTTGGAATGCCATGGAGCAGACATATTCCAAGGCTAAAGATGCTGCTCAAATATATAATGTGAAGGTAAAAAATGTTGCTGCCAAACAAGGAAATAAAACTGTTACAGCGTATGCTAATCACCTCAAATCACTATGGATGGAATTAGATCATTACAGGGTCATCCAAGCCAAGTGCTCCGATGATTCAGCTGTGCTCAAAGAATTTATTGAGCAAGATCAAGTCTATGACTTCCTAGTGGGACTTAATTCTGATTTTGATCAAGCACAAATCCAGATCCTTGGCAAAGAAAAGATTCTAGGGATTAATGAAGTGGTCGCCATAGTTAGAAGTGAAGAAAGCAGAAGGGGGATAATGCTAGAAAACCCAACCATGGAAAATTCTGCCATGGTTGCCTCCGGATCATGATGGTTGATCCGAAAAGGGGAGGAATAGCCAATATGGAGAAGAAAGGTGAAGGCGTTTGGTGTACATTCTGTAACAAGCCTCGCCACACTCGTGATAGATGTTGGAAGCTGCATTGAAAGCCACCGAGTAGAGATTGGGGATCCCAAGGTCATGACAAGGACTGGGGAAAAAAGGGAGACACCATTAGAAAGGGCAGACAAGCACACATCGGTGCTGCAACAACTGAAGAACACAAAAGAGGAATGAGTCCACTTAACCAAAATGAAGTAGAGCAGATGAGATCATTTTTCAACAAGCTGGATAAATCACCAGGTAGTTGTTCTCTAACACGTTCAGGTATGTTTGGTAAGGTTCCTTTTTTTGGACTTAATGTCTCAGATAAAAGCTATAACCCATATTGGATACTAGATTCTGGGGCTACCGACCACATTACACCTCTACCTAACCATTTCTCTTCTTACACACCTTGCCCTAGTAACAAGAAAATATCTACAGCTGATGGCTCTCTGATGACTGCAGCAGGTCAAGGAGAAGTCCAAATAAACCCATCCATTACCCTTAAAAATGTCCTTCATATTCCAAAATTATTTGTCAGTTTGATTTCCATAAAAAAACTCATCCAAGATTTATCATGTAATGCTATATTTTATGACAATATGTGTGTTCTACAGGACAAGTACTCGGGGAGGACGATTGGACATGCTAGACAATGGAATGGCTTGTATTACTTGGAACATCCAAATCTACTACCAGACCTGCAAAATATCAATGCTTTTTTCTCTGATTCCATTACTACCAACGGGGAGAAGGTTTTCCTACATCACTGTCGCCTTGGCCATCCCTCCTTTAGGGTCATAAAATTGTTATTCCCTTCCCTTTTTACTAAATTAGATGTGACAAGTCTCAATTGTGAAGTGTGCGAGCTTGCTAAACACAAACGTGTTCCTTTTCCGGTTAGTAATAATATGAGCACTTCTCCTTTCTATTTGGTTCATACTAATGTGTGGGGTCCCTCCACTGTCCCAAATGTTTCTAGTGCCCGTTGGTTTCTTACATTTATAGATGATTGTACTCGTGTCACCTGGGTTTTCTTACTAAAACATAAAACTGAAGTCAGCCATGTCTTTCAACGTTTTTTCTCCATGGTAAAAAATCAGTTTGATATTACAATTAAGAGGATTCAATCTGATAATGCAAAAGATTACTTTAATCATGACCTTATTTCTTTTTGTCAAAAAGAAGGTATCTTTCATGAGTCATCTTGTGTTAAAACATCTCAGCAAAATGGAATTGCTGAGAGAAAAAATAGGCACCTTTTAGACCAAACTCGGGCTCTTCTCTTTCAACATAAGGTCCCTAAAAGTTTTTGGGGGGAAGTTGTTCTCACTGCCTATTATCTAATTAATAAGGTACCTTCTACTATTCTAGCTTCTAAAAGCCCTATGGACGTTCTGTCTTCTTTTTATCCTAATGTGTCTACATCCAACCAACTTGTTCCAAGAATATTCGTGTGTGTATCTTTTGTCCATGTTCCTAGTGGTGATATAGGTAAGCTTGATCCTAGAGCCTTAAAATGTGTTTTCATAGGATACTCATCAGCCCAAAAGGGATATAAATGTTATCACCCACCATCCAAAAAATTCTTTGTGTCTAAAGATGTCCAAAGTTACTTCCACCAAGATCATCTTCAGGGGGAGAATGCCATAAATGAAGATGGTCTCCTTATGCTCCCTGACTTAAGTTTTGAACCAGAAGTAGGAGCTGAAAGTGTGACCACAGAGAAGGAACCCACTAAATCCACTCAAGATCAGGCTGATGTAAGATTTGGAAAAAAACTGGTTTATACAAGAAAGACAAAGGCCATTCCAGAATCTGTTCATGTCCAACAATCCAACCTAACATTATTTGAGGTAACTACTCCTAATCCTGTAATATACAATGAATTAACCTCTGATTTTCCAAATACACATGTACAGGAACCTGAATTTAGTTCCACACATCCTTATGAGGAGCTGGATATTCCAATTGCCATTAGAAAAGAGACTAGGAAATGTACCACCAAACCACTATACCCTTTAGCCAATTACCTATCCTTTAAACACTTCTCACCTACCCATAAAGCTTTCCTCACAAGCCTAAACACTACAACCACGCCTACCACTTTATCTGAGGCATTGGGTGATAAAAAATGGAAATAAGCCATAGATGCCAAAATGGAAGCATTAGAAAAGAACGGTACTTGGGATTTGGTTAATCTCCCGAATGGAAAAAAACCAGTAGGGTGTAAGTGGGTATACACCATAAAATACAAGGCTGATGGATCCATTGAGAGGTACAAAGCAAGGTTAGTAGCTAAGGGATTCACTCAAACCTATGGAGTGGATTACATGGAAACATTTGCTCCAGTTGCAAAAATGAATATAGTTAGGGTAATATTATCCCTAGCGGCTAATTATGGTTGGAACTTGCAAAAATTTGATGTTAAAAATGCCTTCCTCCATGGAGAAATTGAAGAGGAGATCTACATGGAATTGCCCCCTGGATATGGTGAAAAAACAGCTAACAACACTGTTTGCAAGTTAAAAAAGGCATTGTATGCGCTAAAACAATCACCACGAGCGTGGTTTGGAAGGTTTACTAAAGTTATGATGAGTTTGGGCTTTAAACAAAGTCAAGGAGATCACACTCTGTTTATTAAACACTCTAAGTCAAGGGGAGTAACAGTGTTGCTAGTTTATGTAGATAATATTATAGTAAGAGGTGATGATGAGGAGGAGCAAAAATTGTTAAGCCAACATCTGGCCAAGAACTTTGAAATTAAGACCTTGCGAAAATTGAAGTATTTTTTGGGAATTGAAGTGGCACATTCAAAGAAGGGAATATTCATATCTCAACAAAAATACATTACTGATTTATTGAAAGAAACTGGTAAGACAGCATGCAAACCTGCAAATACACCAATTGACCCAAATTTGAAATTGGGAAATGCAAAGGAAAATACTGCAGTGGATAAGGAAATGTATCAAAGGCTAGTTGGTAGACTGATATATTTATCTCACACTAGACCTGATGTTGCATTTGCTCTGAGTCTAGTTAGCCAGTTCATGCACCAACCGAAGGAGATTCACTTACAAGCTGCACTAAGAATTGTGCAATATTTGAAGGGGACCCCAGGCAGAGGAATCTTGTTTGAACGAAACAGGAATGCAAATCTGGAAGCATATACAGATGCAGCAGGGTCAATTGTGGATAGGAGGTCAACTACGGGTTATTGCACTTTCCTTGGAGGGAATCTTGTGACTTGGAGGAGTAAAAAACAAAATGTGGTAGCTAGATCTAGCGCTGAAGCAGAATTCAGGGCAATGGCACAAGGGATATGTGAACTACTCTGGCTGAAAATCATCTTGGAAGACTTAAGGATAAAATCGGATGACCCAATGAGACTTTATTGTGATAACAAATCTGCTATTAGTATAGCTCATAATCCAGTGCAACATGATAGAACCAAACATATTGAGGTTGACAGACATTTTATCAAAGAAAAGTTAGATAGTGGTTTAATCTGCACTCTATATGTTCCGTCACAAGACAACCTTGCAGATATTCTAACGAAGGGGCTAAACAGCAACTACTTTGAGAGTATTGTTTCCAAGCTGGGAATGGAAAATACCTATTCACCAGCTTAAGGGGGAGTGTTAGAATCTGTTTTATTAGCTGTATTATTTGTATTTTATTATTTCCTTATTTAGCATACTATAATTATAGTGAATGATGGTATCCCACAATCATAGGGATTTGGGTGATTAGGTGGTTTTATTATACTTCCTAAAATAGCTTTCTAGCCTTGTATATATGAATTGTAATCTCAGCATGATATGAATAAGAGTGATATTTTTTCTACCCTAAATTATAACACTAAAGACTCGACAAAGTAGACTTAACATTGAGGCAAGAGGGAACAAAAGACAATAAAGAATTAAAAGGACTAATGTTATTTAACAAACAAGTTGGTATTTGTTATGAGGTATGTGACAATTAACACAATTTGTTTCCAATAAGTATTGGAAACAAACATCTTGAAAAGGAAGGCTCTAACTACTTCTAAAGGATGACAATTCTTCCTTTTTGTAACCCTGTCTGGTTGTGAAGTCTTGTCTGTGAAGTCCTGTCTGGTTGTGCAGTGTTTACATATGTTAGTTCATGAACAATACCATTCATTTTGGACAAGGAAGAATTAACAAAGATTTAAAATACCTAAAATTTTCTTTTTGTAATTTATGTTCATACGACATGAGAACAATCGTCAACATAAGTAACAATCATTTTGCTCAAGAAATAGATTCTAAAACAAATTTCCAAACATCATAGTGAATTAAGTCAAACGAGAAATTACTCGTTTTGTCATAGATGGGATAGAATGCATGAAGATGCTTAGACAATTGATAAATATCACATTTGAAAGACTCATAGTAAACAAACAAGGATTGATAAGGTTGAATGAGGGTTGTCCAAGTCTTTTATAATAAAGTCATATTTGGAAACTTGCCCATGTTTTTGATGTTTGATGTTTGATAGCTTATGACTTTTATTTTATTTTGATCATTGAACTCCAACAGATCTGACTCTACTCCTCAGCAGTTAAAATCGTCTTTCTTGTGACAAAGTGATGAAATACACAATAAGAAGAGAGAACATTATTGAACAATTCAAATCTTTTGTAAGTTATTGTATAGAGATAAGACTATTTATTAATTGTGGGACATGTAAAACATCATTTAATAGAATTTGCAACGGTAACAGGTTGTTCTCTAGTCATTTTGACATACAAATTGAATACAAATTGAAGAGTATAAGAAATGAATTTATGTGATCAATTACTCCTAAGTCAAGAATCCAAATACCTTGAAACATAGGGCCAATGATATTAAATGTACTCTTACGTATCATGGATAGAGTATACGATTCAGAGGCCTTAGTCATGATTTCAATCATTGTTCTCATATGATCAAGTTGCACCTTATAGGATTTTATATTAGACATTGAAAAAAATCACAAAACAATGGCATAACAAAGAGAACTTGTTTGGAAAAAGCCAGACATATTCCAATCAAAGCTAAATGAGACACCACCACCCATTGGAATGGGCTCAGGAGGTCCTTATGACCATATTTGTAATGGTGGCAACGAGCGGGATTTGCCAAAGTAAGGTGCATTGGCTACACGCATTGATATTTGTGATGGAGTGTGACAATGTGTAACAACTCTCTTAAGGACGCACTTGTCGAAGTTGTGATCATTAGTGTATAGAACACCTCCTAACCTATCATTAATCTCAACAATCATGACAAAAACTATTAACATGTCAATAGAAATAGGGCTCCAAAGATCTAGAGATCTTATACCAACTTAAAATATATAAGAAAATAAAAACAAAACTATTATTTTATTGATAAAAATCAAAGTAATTTCATTGTCATCCTCACTATTTGTAATAATCAAATTCTTTAAACTAAGAAAATTAAAATATGTTAAAATGAATCGGAGTCTAAGGATTTTTTTTTTCTAACTACTGTGGAGATATTAAGGGTATTTCTATCTTCATAAACCGCTATTTACAACAAGATTATAACAAACAAAAAAGAGATCCAAAATTTAGAAGTTTATACCAACGAAGCAACTGAATAAGTAAACAAAGATGGTACTACTCCAATAGAATGTCAAAAACCAACTCAAAAGGCAAATAAATGATTTCATATTATGTGTTAACAATATAAAAGTTGAGTAATGCTAGACAAATTAATAACCAATAACTGACTGTAAAAAAATCAATCAACCAAACCAGGCTAGTAGGCTTTTAGATGTTGTTTGGCTAGAGGATAACAGAAGGATTGGGGATATTTTAATTAGAACTCTTTCATTAAGAAATTCAGAGGGGAGGATTGGGGAAATTAGGGGGCAAAATCTCCCCACTTATCTTTGGAGGGATTAAAAGGAAAGGGGTAATCTATTGTATGCAGACAAAATCATTGCAAGATTTATTTTGTTTGTCATCTTCTCCATTGTTGATTATAAGGATATAAATGAGAAGATTCTCTCTAAATTTAGACTTGTCATGAAACTCTCGTGTTTCATTAGTAGAAGAAAGAGGTAGAAAATATATGAACACTGCTACAACATTCCCCAACTCAAGATTGATAATCAGAGGAAACAAAGTGACAGAGTCCACTCGTTCATCCAAGGGTCAATAACTAACAGTAAGCATACTCTAGCCTTATCCATATGCAAGGGTGTATGACAGCAAAATGAAACCTAAAATTCAACTCAATTAATTGCGAATGAACAAAAAAGACATTATTCATTATTCATCAAGTTCAATTATTCACCTGAAATTCACTCTCTGCGGCGGCGCAACCTCAATACTGGATCGAACAAAGAAAACGCCATCAGGAGGAAACGTAATGACGTTGTTGAGCGCCCTATTCCGAACATCTATGACCTGCAACACGTCGCCGGCTCGAGTTCCGAACAAGGGAGACTTCTCGATGATGAAGAGCTGCTCCTTCTCTGTCGTCCACAGCAACCGCCACGTCGCCGACAGGGAATCGTCGGTGGTGACGGAGCCAGCGCCCACGGCAGCCATCGCGTCGATGGCTTCAACGATAGCGGCGCGCTTCGCGGGGTCGCTCTGCGTCCGGAGGCCGCGGTCCTGGTTGGCTATGAGGGCGAGGAGGTGGTCCTTGGCGGATCGGGATTGGGTGGTGACGGAGGAGCAGGTGAACCTCCGGTGAGAGTAGCGTGGAGCAGGGAGTTTAGTGGTGAAGGGGTTGGGAATAAGAAGGGTGGCCATGAGCATGGGGGGTTGCGATGATTGAGTTCCATGGGTTTGTGGAGGGAGTGAAGTTGAAAGAATTGGCGGTTGAGAACTCAAATTTCTCACAGGAGAAGATATTGTGGGAGCCACGTGGCATGCACGTTGATATTAATTATGTGAAAGTGTATTAGAACAACAAATATAAACAAATCTTAGTTAATGTTATTTATTCTTAAATAATTTCCGTGTAACTGCCGTTTTCTTAATATTTTTATATCAAGTTTCAAAAGAAAATATTTTTTTAAAAAAAGTAAGTTAATTGTTAAACATATTTTTAATCTTTAAAATTTTAAAATTAATGTACTAAGTTATTTTCAATATTAAGTTGTTATATTTTACTTAAGTAGGTCTTAATGTAGCATATATTCTTAAGATATTTTTCTTAAATTTTATTATAATAAAAAGATTTATAAGACTGCATTGTTATTGTTAAAAAAAATAGTCATGAAATTTAGGATTTTAAATTTGATAACTTTTTTTGTCACGTTACCGTACTTTAATGAAGATTTCTTATGAAGTTAAAACTTAAACTTTAAGATTATGGAAATGTCTTTTTTGGTCATTCTACTGGTTTTAGTATTGTGATAAACATATAATGAACTCGATGGTTAATGAAAGATGGACTAGTCGGGACAGAAAATATTTTATGTTAGTATATGGGGTTGTCTAGTTAGCTTATTCTCTTAAAAAAGGTCTCATCTTTGTAGTTTCTTTGTCCTACCAGATTCACGTTTAAATTTTAGAAAGTACTTGCTCATAATTTGGTGGTTTTGGTCATATTGTTTAACTAAATTATAATATCAATGAACGTATTGCTTAAGGCTGCCACCAACCTAATGAATACAGAGTGATGTTATTTTAATACCGGTTTGAGAGTAACTCTTATTTGACACTGGTAATGTGTCATGCTATGGTAATGTGATGAGAGATAATTTGATAATTGGTCTCACAATATGAAAATGAGAGTTGAAATTTGAGTTTTCATGAAAATCACGATTGGGGTTGAGAGAAAGAACATGAAGAAAGGAAATAAGGTTTAGGACAAAGAGCAAGAAGGATACATTGAAGTTGGAAGTTCGTGGCGGCGGTGAGAAGTATATCGAAGTTGGTTATTGGTGGAAGTGGTGAGGGTACATTGGAGTTGAGTGTTGGTGATAGTGGTGAAGGAGATAGGATTTGAGGTAGGGAGAGGGAGCAAGGAACATTAGAGTTGGCTGTTGGTGGCAATGGTGAAGGAAATAGGGTTTTAGACATGATGCATCGGAGTTCATCACTAGTAGCGAGGTGTTGAAAGTGACCAGAATCGTCTTCGTTGGAGGGTAGATGACAGTCATAGAAAATTGTCTTAATTAATATTGAGTGTGCTTGGAAAACCTGAGAGGCTACCCCTCCTTTTCCATGGGGTCACCTGCCTTAAAGTTTTGACAACTGAAATCACTTGGTCTGATTGAGGATCAATTCATCAAATGAATTTTTTTTCTTGTTACATTATACCCAAAACAAGCCTGCCTGAGGTTAATTCATAGAAATAAAGACAGTTGTGTTATTACTCTCACAAGAATAAAGATTTGATGAAGCCAAGCAAGACAAAGCAAGCAAGCAATTGGAGGAGATTTGGGATTTGGTCTTGTGTGAGTGAGTGAGAAGTTGATTGGCAAAGAACCTATGCATAATTGAGGAGAATTCTACCAGCACTATGGTCTAAGAGTGATTAAAAACTAATCAAAGTGAGCTAGCTAAAGTTTAGTGCATACTGTTTGAAGTACACTATACTGGACAAAAATAAATCGATTCCAATTTTCATGAAATCGATTTATTCGTGTCTGGCAGAACTTAAATAACTAATTTGTGAAAAACAGAATTGGGGGTTTTTCCTTTATAAAAACTGCAAGGTTTCTAACGTGCGCAAGAGTCTGAATTACAGAAATAGAGAGTCAATTCTTGAGATCACAGTGAGAAAAACACTTTGGGTAATTGAGAAGTTCTTGATCAAATTCAATTGGGGCTTCTTCTTGAAGAATCACTGTTGACCAATTCACTGTGCCATTGGAATTCTTCAAGACTGTGCAAAGGCCTCTTCTGCACGTCAATCAGGAAGTCTTTCTTAACCATTCTTGATCCCTTTTGTATCAAGATATGCATTGATTGTTTGTAATTCTTTAAAACACTTGAATGTTCATACTGTTTTAGGCTATAGGATTTAGCCTTGTGTGTTTGCTGAATTGATTGGGGGACTGCAGGGAGTAGTTGATCAATTCAGTGGGTTTCTTGATTCTTACAGGGAGTAGGAATTGTGTGATTGATTGTAAATTGAACAATTAATTGATATAGTGGAACT
>Ga0209700_107516_pt1 | contig 15264 bp, 14 predicted proteins | sample SiratroredBW_FD_187528 | JGI IMG/M metagenome (GOLD analysis project Ga0209700, IMG submission 187528) | Root nodule microbial communities of legume samples collected from California, USA - Siratro red BW (SPAdes) (version 2) | ecosystem: Host-associated > Plants > Roots > Nodule | place: USA...
TTTTTAAAAAAAAAAAAAAAAAAAACTGGGGCAACTCTGCTGCATTTATGGTCAACTCTCAAGGAGTATGAAAGAGTTAAAATAAAGTTACCCTTGTATTAGGGACAATTCTATTGCCTATTTGAAGTTTAACATGTCATCACCATGTGTTTGTTCATTCACCCATTCCGATACATATGCATCAAGATGTTAGAACTGATTGTATTAATAATTTTGTTTCAAGCGTTAAGATTTGTGAATGTTTTCCCAAAATGAAAGTTCAAAGCTCAATCAATGAATTCAATGATTCTATAAAAACATTTGGTTTTTAAAAAAAAAAGCAAAATAGCAAATCAAAATCTTCAGACATTAAAAAAAAATTATTAAAAATAAAAAAAAATCTCTCATGTGAGTCAAAATTTCATGCATCAGCATAAAGTCATGCATTCATACCCCAATGGAAAAGTCAAACTTGCATTCAAAAATACATCATGCATTCATAGATGCATTTATAACATTAAAAAAATACATCATGCATTCATAGATGCATTCAGAACATTAAAAAAAATATATCATGCATTCATAAATGTATTCAGAACATTAAAAAATATACATCATGCATTCATAAATGCATTCAAAACATTAAAAAATACATCATGCATTCAAAGCAAAGGCAAATCATAGATTCTCATGCATTCAAACATGTATTCATTCAAGAAAAATCATAAATTGAATTTAAAAAAAAAAGTGGTTCCATGATCCTCTGATACAAGATCTAGTGAGAAAGTCATTTAAATTTGTTGATATGTTGACCCCCTGCAGAAGCAAGGTCGCATTTGTTTTGTCACTTGATCCCCTGCAGAAGCAAGGTCTTGGCCATTCTTTATTTTTCGACTCCCTGCAGAAGCAAAGTCAAAGTCATTTAAATTTGTTAATGTTGACCCCCTGCAGAAGCAAGGTCACATTTGTTCTTGGCACTTGATCCCCTGCAGAAGCAAGGTCTTGGCCATTATTTATTTTTCGAATCCCTACAGAAGCAAAGTCAAAGTCATTTAAATTTGTTAATGTTGGCCCCCTGCAGAAGCAAGGTCACATTTGTTCTTGGCACTTGATCCCCTGCAGAAGCAAGGTTTTGGCCATTCTTTATTTTTTGACTCCCTGCAGAAGCAAAGTTACGGCTATTTAAATTTGTTAATGTTAACCCCCTACAGAAGCAAGGTCGCATTTGTTCTTGACACTTGATCCTCTACAGAAACAAGGTCTGGGCCATCATTTATTTTTCGACTCCCTGCAGAAGCAAAGTCAAAGTCATTTAAATTTGTTAATGTTGACCCCCTGCAGAAGCAAGGTCACATTTGTTTTTGGCACTTGATCCCCTGCAGAAGCATGGTCTTGGCCATCATTTATTTTTCGACTCCCTGCAGAAGCAAAGTCACAGTCATTTAAATTCGTTAATGTTGACCCATGCAGAAGCAAGGTCACATTTATTTTTGGCACTTGATCCCCTGCAGAAGCAAGGTCTTGGCCATCATTTATTTTTCGACTCCCTGCAGAAGCAAAGTCAAAGTCATTTAAATTCGTTAATGTTGACCCCCTGCAGAAGCAAGGTTGCATTGGTTCTTGGCGCTTGATCCCCTGCAGAAGCAAGGTCTTGGCCATCATTTATTTTTCGACTCCCTGCAGAAGCAAAGTCACAGCCATTTAAATTTGTTAATGTTGACCCCCTGCAGAAGCAAGGTCACATTTGTTTTTGGCACTTGATCCCTTATAGAAGCAAGGTCTTGGCCATTCTTTATTTTTCGACTCCCTGAAGCAAAGTCAAAGTTATTTAAATTTGTTGATACGTAGGAGCAAGGTCAAACCTTGTCGGGCTCCCTAAAAGAAAAAAAATATTTTGTTTGTTTTATCTTAATCTCTTTCTTGAGAAAATAAATGTTTTTAAAAAATTACACTCATGTTACTTATTTAATTAATTACACTCAGGTTACTTATTTAATTAATTACAGTCAGGTTACTTATTTAAGTAAAGGTACAGTCTTAGGACGGGTGTTGTGGAGTGCTAATATCTTCCCCACATGTAACCGACTTTCGGACTCTAAATCCGGTTTTGTGAACTTGCCTTATCCTGTTTTTGGTTTTCTATAGTTTTCCGTTAATAAATTATGATGGCGACTCCTCTATTGTAAAAAAATATTTTGAAAAAAAAAATAATTTTGTTCGCCGTCCCCGTCGTGACTCCGGTTGGGACAAAGTGACAGCGAAAAACACACTTATTATATAACTCAAAGTGAACAAGAGCACCATACAACATACATAGAGACAATAATGTCACAGACTTGTATTGTCTCTTATTCAAAAGCATAATGGATAAGGAAACCACACATCCGTTTTAGATAGAGATACTGTTTGGAATTCCTCTGAAAGTCATCCCTTCCTCACTAGAACGAAGGAGTAAGGTGTATGGCAACTCAATTGGCGAATATCGGCTTCTCAAACTTGGATCATTGTTTCTTGCCGTGATCTTTCCTTCAATTTCTGCCAGTTTGCTTCCAAACTTTTTCAAAGCTTCTATTGCCTTTGAATCAGTTGTCCAATTTGGATTATCCCTTTCCCCAAGGTAGATCTCGTCAGAAGCATGCCTTGACAATATCTCTATCACTGAAATGTCAATAAGGGTCTCAAACTTAGGTGTGATTGTGTTCAAATAAGCCCTCTGAGGATTCTTCACCATCTCATCATATTCTTTGGTTCCTGGTTCTGGGATAAATCTTCTGCTGAGAGTTGGACGGTTCACAATATAACCACCATAAGGATATTGACCAAAATTAACAGCAGCATGAAGAGCAGAAGCTGTCCATATGATAATAGAGCAAGATTTAATCAGATCTTCAATAGTGTGCATTTTAGGCCACCAAGGCTTATCTTTTAAGTCACCATGACCCTTTTCTACAACTTCCTTCCACCAAGCTTGTAGTTCAGTATCTTGTTTTACTGATGCATCTGTAGGGTAATACAGGGAGACATAATCTTGGACCCATGTCTTAATAGCATCCCATATTTCTAGTCCATCAACAGCATAAGGGTAGTCCTCTATCACAAGACGAAGTCCATGAGGAGCAGAGGGATCCTCAACTGCTAATCCCCTGAGTCAAGCAACAAAATAAATGTTATTGACAAATTCAACTAACCTCTCTCCATTTCTACTATCATTATGAGAATTTTTTGTCTTTGTAGTAAAAAAGAATTGATGTTTCTATTAGCAAACACATTTAAGAGCTCAATGTCTTCTAAGAATTAATAGTTCATGAAATCACAAAGTTATCCAATCACCCATGACAGTTTCTCTTTTACATTAACAATACATAAAACTTAGGCCCTATCTTAGAATGACTTCTTCATAAACAAAATTTCATATATCTTTTTTCCAGTGAAGTATGTATTATGAATATTACCTCTTGACGAGATCAGCTGGTAATGCTTGGTCTGTGAAAACCCAATTCTTGTAAACAACTGAGGAAATTTCCATAGAGTACTTTCCAGGCAGAAAAGCTTGCTCAATAATGCCACCTGCATTGATCAGGGATTGCCTAGCAAGGCCATTGATATTTATGGTGTCACGGTAGTGAGGATAGAGAAGTTTATAAATGGGATGAAGCACACTAAGTTGCCTGTTTGTTGCTATGGAAAATGGCTCTACCACAGCATGAGTATTTAGCCTGTTAACCCCAAAAGAAAAAACTTATCAGTAATAACTTCATACACACATACCCTTCACAAATGGACTAAATATTGCAAAGTCTGACCAATGACTTATGAGCTGATGATAGCCAGAGTCATTCACAACTACATGAGCTTTGGCCAACAGCCAAATTGTACTTTCAACACCTTCTGTTGCAGGCAGCACGACTTTACTCACAACACCTAAATTGTCTCCATCGGGATGTGGCTTGCTTAATTCAATAACAAGCGGCTTTAAAGATCCATCATCTTTCAAGAATAGGATTGTCCTTGTGGCATAAGCTTTTGCGGTTGGTAGGCTGTTTATCCTTGTCAAATAAGGAATGAATGCATCATGGTAATCTAGTACGAATAATCTTTTCGTACCAAGTGCCTGTTCCACAAATTTTAGTTTCAGTGACTCAATTTCTTAACTTCAAATTACAAATCCAAATAGAGCAATTAAATATTGACTTTGTCACATGTTTATCAAGTGTGTTTGTTTTTCGTATGGCAAAAGTCATGCTAGATAGAAGTTAAATGATGTATTTTTGTGGTGAAAAATGCATATCCCTACCTCTTCTAATGTGACCCCATCCATGTTAATCTCCAACTGTTCTTTTGTGATGGTACTAGTTTGATCACCATAGATTGTTGGATCAAGTGTGCTTTTTGGTGGAAATTCCTGCCATTATTAAAGATTGATTTGAGGAGGGATGACAAATACTCAGATATATAGTGAACTTAATAACAAAACATTTGAAGTTACCTGTAGGAGACGAATTACATTAGGATTTACACCAGCAATCATCTCTCTTGCAAATTCATCATCAGTCATCCATGCAGACTTGCTAACTGTTCAAAGCATAACAAATATATATATTTGTCAAATGATTAATTCAACAAATGCTACTATGTTAAAGTTGTTTTGATCAAGATGTATAACCAAAGGTACCTCTGATTACATGAGGTGGTGGAAATTGAAGGACATTTTCACCATCAGTGCGGAAGATTTCCTTGAGGGCTGGCAAGGGACTAATTTGGCTCAATATATTTGTTGGCAGCTTAAGTCCACCCTCATACAGACTACGCACATCATCGAAGCTATCAAACTCACTTGAGGTGACCCTCAAGTCAAAAATTGCAGATTTTAACAAAGGTATCACATTCTGAGATAAGGATTTGAGTCCATATATAAGAAAATCCGATGACTTCAAGTGACCGAAATTTTCATCTCTTGGAACATAAAGTTCACCGGGTTTCTCACTGTTGGGATCTGTTACAAACCAACCCAGAGTAAAATAAATATCAACAAACACAAAAATTTACATACCCAGATTGAACATACTAATAAATTTTGCAGCTTTATTCACCTATAAAAAGAAAAGTCTAACCTTTTCTGGTCTTGTCTCTACCACTTCTAACCCTGCGAGGGTATGGATAGTTGCTAGAGCCACCAAGGATTGGGCGAGGATCACCACCATCTGGGTTTCCCAAATCATTGTACACATCATAGTCATAGATTCTATCAAATTCCCTGCGTTTCCCTGTTCCATCTCCTCTTAAAGTTTCCAATTCTTCTTGTCTGTACTTAACTAGTGCAGCTGGTGTTGCACTTGGAAGATAAGTCTGCCATATATTTCATCAATTTTGTCATCAAAACAGTTACAAATATGTTTGGTAAAATTTTGTAGACAGTAGAAAAATAGAAACTTACATCATTGACAAAGAAAATACGGTCCTTTTTGTAACTTCTGAAGTTATAAACCCAGGAGTTACAGACAAAGTGAATGGTTCCATGGTTTGGAATGTCCTCAAGAGTTACACTGACGAGGAAAAACTCATCAGTTTTGAAGTTTTTGATGTAGAATGCTCCTGGAATTCCAAAATCAGTATCCCATTCAAAGTAAATACTGAATGCCTCTTGTCTTGCTCCCAGTGTTGGTAAGGTTGGAAGATGACTATTCAAAAATGCTTCCTTTCCAACTTTCCCTTTTCCACCTTCAAAAACCATGCAAGTTAGATAGTTCAAAAAGGAAAATGGTACTGACCTAACAATAATCTTTCAAATGTTTTGTGCTCAATTTTATCTTACCTATTATAGTATGTATGTATATCAATTTATAATATGCTTAAACAAAAACATTTATATCCAACGGAAATAATATTATGTTACCCACTAGTTTGACATGTGAATGTAAAATATCTTACTAATTAAAGCAAAATATTTAAATAATAATTTTTAAAAACTTAATTAATTTTAAAGTCTTCTTTCATAAATTTAAGTATTTTAATTTAATTCTTATTTAAAATTTTTTATTCTATTGAGTATTTATTTTTTTATATTTTTAATTAAATCTTATTGTTAAATTTAATGTATATTGTTTTTATATAGAAAATAAAAAATAGCTTGATTATATTTTAAATATTTTATATGAAAATATCTGATAAAACTTTATTAAAAAATATAAAAATTTTAAATATTAAATAGAATAATTTTTTTTAAAAAAATTTACTTAAGTACGAACTTAAAACTTAATTAAATATTTAAAAAATATATTTTATTATTATTACATAAATAAAATAATAATAATAATTTTATATGCGCAATATACTATTCAATGTTTACTAAATATTGAATAAGAGTAAAATTGATAATGTTCTTATTTTATTATATTCAAAATTATACTATGAAAACCATAGTTTTATATTACTTTTTCTTTCATCTCTTTCTATCTTATTTTTTCCTCTTTTCTCCTTTTTTATTACATTATTTATCACATCTATTATTTTCTATAATTTTTCTAATTTCATACTCTTTTCATCCGTACACTCCATTCTTTTAGAGTAATATAATATAATATAATATAATTTTTTTCTTGTAAAGTTGACTTACCTTTTTTTATCAATACAAATAATATAAAAAATGAATACCAAAATTCGAATATATATGTGTACGAAAATTTATTCCATAAATAGATAGTATACATTCCACAAACTTGATATCATTAAAGGTGAATGTTTGTATGCTTATTAATTGAGTATAAAACGACAAAAATAAGAAATTACTGTCAACAATATCGTAAAACATTATTGTCAAAGTTCTATTCTCTCTTAGAAATTATTTGAAGAAACGAAAAGAGATTATAAATAGTGTTGACGAACGAACCATCAGTCTGAGTAGCACTGATCAACTGCATGGAAACGTTGCGGCCTAAGAAGGCGGTGGCAGCATCAATCACTCCGCCAACTACACTGGCGGCGCCGCCCAAGATACCGCCCACTGCTCCGCCGACACCGCCGCTAGCAATGGAGGAGATGGCGTTGAAGTCCAACACATTCTTTGGCATCAACACCACCGTCCCCTTTATCTTATGTCCCCTGTTCAAGATCCCACCCAACATTGTTCCTCCTTCTGTTTAACCCTATTTTTCTTATTGTTTTTCACAGAGCAAGAAGAAGAAGAAGAAGAAGAAGCTTGAAGCTTTTTGTGTAGTTAAGGGAAAGCAAAGAAAGGTACTTATAGAGAAGAACTTGTGGCTTACCTAACTGCATATGTAACACGTGATTATATACATACTATTATCCACAACACTACATGCAGAAGTTACTTTGCATTACCTCGTCGTTTTGTTCGTACTCACATATCCATTCATATCTCTTGCATTATTTTTCTCACCTTTTTATTAGTGGTCACAAAAGTTTCTGGGTTAGATATTTCTAAATCAATTTTGGAATTGAAATATAAAATACTAATCACAGTTTTTTTATTGTAAATAATGAGAAAACTCAAAGTTGGTATTACTGGTTAAACTGAAACAATTTCAAGTCATGTGAGAAAATTATTTTTGTAACGTAGTTGAGCTGAGATTTCGAACATATTTCTTTTATGTTGATAGCAGCTTTATTTTATGTTGATAGCAGTTTTATTATAGGTTCACCGATCTTATTAAAATAAGTTTTGATATTTATCATTTGCATAGAGTGAAGATGTTAAATTCAATATGCTATAAAATGATAAGTAGTGTAGTTCCATTGTTATATGAGTAATGAAAAATAGGTTATGGAATATAATGTAATTTTCTTGCTACGATGTGTATAAGAATTGGAGAACCTCAAGTACCTTTTTAATACAAATTTTCTTGCTCATAAAAAAAGTTGCAAATTGGGAATTAACTAATCACTCATCATCAATTTTAATTTTTGCCAACTATATATATCCTTCTAAAAGCATCACTGAATTATTTAATTATTTAATTATTCACATAATCCACTTATTGAAAGAAAAACAGAGAACACAATATTGACTAAGAAATATATCAGACTTCTCACATCTTACATCTAAAGTTCAAGGTAACCGGAAGCACGTGTAGTATAAATACAGAGACAATAAGTGACAAAAGAATATCATGGTTATTTACGAAAAAGAATATATTCTTTTGTATGTTTTAAATATAAAAATATTATTTGTCTACCTGAAAAAAAAATGTGAAATATTTTGTACTGTGAGATGTTGAAATTAATTTTACCGTTTACATATTAAAGTTGACATAATTGAAATAAGGAAGAGAAGAGACTTAATATTAGGATGTGGAGACTAGAAAATGGTGTTTGGTGAGATACAGTGCACTGAAATTATTATATACACTGTTTGAGAAGCACGTGGCTCCCACTTTTTTTTAATTTTAAATTTGTACTATATAATCAATATTACAAAAAAATGATAACCACAATTTAGGAACTTATTTAAAATATCAAAAGGGATTTTTATTACTAAAATGTACTTGACCTTGTGCACCCATCATTGCCTTTAATAAATTTTTCTTTATTTATTCCTTAACAGGTGCCTTTATTTACTTATATATATATATATATAATAAAAACATCATAAATAAGTAAAAGTATAATATTAGTTTAATAAAATACTGCATTATTTTAAGATAAATATTAGTCAGGTAAAAATATTTAATGTATCTTTTTTGTAATATAAGAGTGAGAATACAATTTTCCTGAGTTAAAAAATATTTTATTAATAAAAATATCATATTTTGTTGAATCACTAAATATAACAAATAATCAATGTTTGTGATAATAAAAAATTGCCAGCACAAGAAAGAATTTGGATAAGGTTTTACACCACAAACAGATTTTTTTTTTTTTTTTTTTTTTTTTTTTTTTTTTTTTTTTTTTTTTTTTTTTTTTTTTACATTTCATATCTATTTATATCAGCCATAGAATGGTCCAATTCTCTTTTTCGTACCTTGTTTTATATAATTGGACTATATGCCTGTTTATTCCTCATGCGAAAGAGATGCTTTAATTCTTGAATGATTGATTTTGGGTTTTTTTAAAGGGTTCAGAATTTTTTATTATTCTTTTGTTATATTTATAATTAAGATAGAAATTTCATTTCATAGCTTCTTAATATCTCCATCAATTAGTATTAATTATTCTCTCCAAACTCATATATTAAGAATTTAATTAGGGGAATATGGAATCATGGACTTTATATAAAATATTGGGCGAGCCCATTAAATTGAGTTGAGCCCATTAAATTGGGTCTACCAAAAGACACTCTCAAAACAAATTTTTCCTTCTTCCTGCACCTTCATACAAAAAGATGAAAAATACTATTTTACCCTCTTTGTCTTCTTCATCTTCTCAACTCTTTCATTTATCTTCTCATATTCCAAAATTTTATAATTCAAAATACAAACAATTATATTTTAATGAATCTAAAATAAAATTTTTAAAAAAGATAGTTTGATATTCTCGAAAATATGAGATGCAAGAAGAAGAAAAAAAAAAAAAAAAAAAAAAAGCATGGAGATGCAGGAAAAAAACGCCCTTCTCCAAAATAAATATCCAAATAACATATTTTGTTTTATAGTCATTGGTTGATTTATTTTATGTAGGTAGATAATTTGTTAGTAATAAAACTAGAGCAATATTATATAGACCACGTGGACTTCTTAAATCTATTCATATCTCTCAGTGAAAGAGACTTCAAGTCGATTATATTAGGCAATATCACCGTCGATCGTGAGATATTTATTTTTTAAAAGTTTTAAATACATGAAATACGAGTGAGACTTACACAATAAAATATATCACCTTTAATTTAGATAAAAAAAAATTCATCACTTTCAAACAAAAACTTTAAAATATTAAATTTATGAATCTTTCAATTAGATTCTTAACTGTACAATCTGGAAATGACAATCTTATCAGTGACTTAGAGAAAAATTTTGACAATTTTCTTTTTGAGTTCACCAACATGAGACTGCGGTTACCGCGTAGACCTTCCAGAAAACATCATGCTAGAGATTAAGAACAATAAGAGTTTTTAAACTATCTTTAAAAATTCGATTCCGAAATCACTTGGCCTTTTTAAAAAAAAAAATTAAATAGAAGAAAAGAAAGAAATAGGAATGAGTTAGATAAATATATAATATTCGTGATATATAATAACTCTTGAATAATACAACTCAGTCCAAATAACAAGGGAAATGTTGCTGTCTAATTAATTTATGTAGCCAAGTAATGGTACAGGGATGTATGAGTCTAATTATACTTCATCCTTATTCAGAAATAAAATTTCTACTTTGATTCTTATATATAGTGGATATAAAATATTAATTTCTATAAAATTTGGGGAACCAAATTCAGAAAATTCCCGAAAACTTTAAATAATTTGCTTTTCTGATATTTTAATTTTACATTGCTAAAAGATATTTTTTAAATTGTTTGGGAAGCCTTATTTTGTTCGGATAAATCTTATTGTGAAATAATGTTCCGAAATAAATTATCTAAAATAATTAAAATTTAATTTTAAATTATACATTTTAAAATATTTTTTTTCATAATATCTTTTGAACATGTAATAAGAAAAAATCAATACATTATTGAAAACTATTTTGGTTGAAGATGAAGAAATTAGAGTATGAAGCCGCAAGAGACACCACGTATTATATAACTTAACCTTAAAAGATTAAAGACTTTTTTTTTCTTATACTTCCGTAATTTTAAAATGACCATTTTATTCTTTATAAAATTAACTTTAAATAACATGTTTGGAAATCTTCGTGAATAAGTCTTTCATAATTTCTAAAACATAATTTTCAGACTAATAATTTTCAGAATAGAATTTTTAGAACAGAATTTTTTTAATAGATTTTCTAAAACATATGCAATGTATTTTGAAACTAACTTTTCAAACAGGATTTTTAGAACAAATTTTTTAAAACATATGAAATGTTTTTTAGAACAAGTTCTCCGAAACAACGTTTACAAAACGTATGAAATATATTCTGAAATAGAATTTTTAGAATAAAATTTTTAAAACAAGCTTACCAAAACAAATCTCTTTCTCCTTCTTCATCCTCTCAAAGAATGTAGCAACAATGGAGAACAGGTATAGTTGCAGGTGCAGGAGGCGATGGCAACGACGATGTGGTATAATGAGGAAAGGTGTTTTTAATCTTTTCTCCCATTAAGGTGGCGTAATTAGTAATTATGGGTGCAAGAAGCAAAAACGGATATTAAATAGCGAAAAGGATAACCCAAAGGGAAAACGGGCTGAAGGAGACGGCTCCTCCCTCTTCTTTTTCATTTTCTTTCCTTATCATTTTTTCATTTGTTTTATATTTTGTTTTGTTTTGTCTTGTCGTGTTCCCTATATATTCTTATTTATTTTATTAATATGATTTTATTAACATTTTTTATCAATTTTTTATTCAATTACAAACTAACATTTTAGTTTGTGCAAGGAAGATAAATGTTTCATTATATATAAAAATTAGTATATATATATATATATATATATATATATATATATATATATATATATATATTTTTCAATATATGTCTATTTATATTTATAAAAAAATAAATTTATTTTAATTATCGGCAATTTCTTAAAACAAATTAAAATTTAATTCAGAAGTAAAAACGAACAATTTATATTATAGTAGAAATGCGTATACAATAAAAAAGAAAAAAAAAAAAAAAAAAAAAAAAACTCATTTGAAATGTGCACGAACAAGTTGGTAGATTACATAAAATAAGATAAAAAAAGATATTTAGTTAGAGACTATAAGGACATCCATAAAACCTATATGATAATCTTGATTATTAGTTTCTAGAAGTAGAAGACTTGTTGTATTGATTTATTCTGCTTTATATATATACACAATGATTGCACCGCATGTATCACATTGTATTATGTTTAATGTTTAGGATTTGACATTAATCTTAGTTTATAACAAGAATGTTTTTTACAGATTGAACTTCTCCTTTTATATTTTTATTTATATTATTTTTTATTATTAGTAAAAAAAATATGTTTAATGTTTAGATAAAAAGAACACAAACGCACTTATAACAAATTTATGAGCTTGTACAAATTAAGCAATGGCTAAAACACTGTTATTTTCTTGGTTAATCAAAGCACAGAATTCCAAATACAGGATTACAAGCACATTCAAGTACACTAAAGCATCATTTGTGTTATTAGAAAGTAGATTAAACCATAATCAGGGTATTAATTCAACCACACACTCTCTAGATAGAGATACTATTAGGGATTCCTCTGAAAGTCAACCCTTCTTCACTTGAAGGAACAAGCAAAGTGTATGGAAGTTCAACTGGCCCATATCGGTTTTTCAGAGCTGAATCGGTGTTCCTTGCTGTGATTTTTCCTTCAATTTCTGTCAACTTGCTTCCAAATCTTTTGAATGCTTCTAATGCCTTTGAATCAGATGTCCAATTTGGATGATCTCTCTTCCCAAGGTAGACCTCATCAGAAGCATGCCTTGACAATATCTCTATCACTGTAAGGTCAATAATGGCCTCACGCTTTGGTGTAATGGTTCTCAGATATGCAGTTTGAGGGTTCTTCACCATCTCATCATATTCTTTGGTTCCTGGCTCTGGGATGAATCTTCTGCTGAGAGTTGGACGGTTCAGGATGAAACCTCCATAAGGGTATTGTCCAAAATTAACAGCTGCATGAAGAGCTGAAGCAATCCATATGATGGTGGAGCATGATTGAATAAGCTCTTGAATAGTTTTCATTTTAGGCCACCAAGGCTTGTCTTTTAGGTCAGCATGACCCTTCTCTACAGCTTCCTTCCACCATGCTTGGAGTTCAGTATCTTGTTGAACTGCCACATCTGTAGGGTAATACAAGGACACATACTCTTTCACCCATGTCTTAATAGCATCCCATATTTCAAGTCCATCAACAGCATAAGGGTAGTCCTCTATCACAAGACGAAGTCCATGAGGAGCAGAAGGATCTTCAACTGCCAATCCTCTATATCAAAGCAAAAAGAAAAAGAAAACACATTGTTATTATTGAAAGAGCATGTTTTTGTTTTTTACTATCAGAATTACATATTTAAATATGAATCTAAATTTCATATTAGAACGAGAAAGTTGAATATCAAAAACATAATATTTTAAGATTTTGAAGTAAAAGTGATCTCTTTTTTTTATGTAAATTATATAGTGAAAAATTTATATAACTGTTTGGTTAATCACATATATTAAGTTTATGATTAGATGAACTTTAACTTATAACTTTTTTTTCATTTCTTTATAGTAATGTGTGTTTAACAATACCTCTTGATGAGATCAGCTGGCAATGATTGGTCAGTGAAAACCCAGTTCTTGTAAACAACTGAAGACATCTCCATAGAATACTTTCCAGGCAAAAATGATTGCTCTATAATGCCATTTGCATTAATCAGGTTTTGCCTAGCAAGTGCATTGATATTTATGGTATCTCTATAGTGAGGATAAAGAAGTTTATAAATGGGGTGAATCACACTGAGTTGCCTGTTTGTTGCTATGGCAAATGGCTCCATCGCTGCATGAGTATTCAACCTGTAACACGAAGAAGAAGAAGAAAATTTTCAATAATAAATTCATTTACGTAGATACACCATAGATGGACTAAATATTGTGAGAGAAGTTCTCACCAATGGCTCACGAGTTGATGATAACCAGAGTCATTTACTATTACATAAGCCTTGGCCAATAGCCAAATTGCGCTATCAACACCATCAATTGCAGGGAACACAACTTTGCTCACAGGACCCAAATTATCTCCACTTGGATGTGGCTTGCTTAATTCGATAGCAAGTGGCTTCAAAGTGCCATCATCTTTCAAGAATATGATTGTTCTTGTGGCATAAGCTTTCGCAGTAGGTAGATTGTTTATCCTTGTCAAATAGGGAATGAATGCATCATGGTAATCCAATATGAATAATTTCTTTGAAGTAAGTGCCTGTGTTCCACGGAATTTAATTTCAGTGATCAATTTGAATCACAAAAGAATAATTCCAAATTAATCTAAGTAAAGAAAACAAAAGTTTGATTGTCTTCTATTTCTAACATATTAAATAGATTTAACTTTTTGTGTTATCCATATGGTTATCAGTTTCCAATTTACCAATATTATATTTCCCTAAAAGGAGAAAGTTGTTGGAAATATATATAGCACAAATCATTATCATGGCTACAGTTAATTAGGTATTTAATATAATAATTAACATAGTGGAGGTAGCACACATGTATATCATTACCTCTTCCACTGTGACCCCACCCATGTTAATCTCCAACTTTTCTTTTGTTATAGTACTAGTTTGATCACCATAGAGAGTGGGATCTAGCTTGCTTTGTGGAGGGAACTCCTGCAATTATTGAAATGAAGAAATATGTTCATTAACAAGATAGTGGAACAATAACCAACATTATTCACTGATTAACCATGAAATAGTTGGACTTACTTGAAGACAACGAATGACATTAGGGTTTACACCAGCAATCATTTCTCTTGCAAATTCCTCATCAGTCATCCATGCAGATTTATTCACTGCTCAAATCATAGATTATGGCATTGGTTAACTTTTTCTAAAATAATTTGCATAAAGTTAATACATGTAATATTATGTTTAGATGAAAGTTTGGAAAATACTATGATCCAACAAAAACATAATTTGATTAGGATGTGTTTTTAAGGTACCTCTCACAACATGAGGTGGTGGAAGCTGAAGGACATTTTCACCATCAGATCGGAAAAGTTCCTTCAAGACTGGTATGGGACTAATGCTTTTAAGTGTATCTGTTGGTAGCTTAATTCCACCTTCATACAACTCACGCACTTCCTGAAAGCTATCAAATTCGTTCCATGTGAAATCTGTGTCGAAAACGTTTTCGAGAGAAGGTAAGAGTTGTCGAGACAAGGCTTTTAATCCATATGTTAAGAAATCTGAGGACTTCAAATGGCCAAATTTTTCATCTCTTGGCATATAAATCTCAGCTGCAGGCTTCTCACTTTTAGGATCTGTAAGAAAATCAAACACTTAATATTAGCAGAAATATAAAAAACATTCAGAACACTGACAAATTGCATGGCCAAAAGAGCAAAAATTCTAAAACCGCGCAAAAAAAATCTTATCATTGTCAATAATATCATTAAATCACAAATGTAAGTTATACATAGGTAATTTAAGTTATGCATGTTTGTTTTTTCTTTTTTTTTTTTTCATTTATATTTTTTTT
>Ga0209700_107519_pt1 | contig 15248 bp, 7 predicted proteins | sample SiratroredBW_FD_187528 | JGI IMG/M metagenome (GOLD analysis project Ga0209700, IMG submission 187528) | Root nodule microbial communities of legume samples collected from California, USA - Siratro red BW (SPAdes) (version 2) | ecosystem: Host-associated > Plants > Roots > Nodule | place: USA...
TTTTTTTTTTTTTTTAAAAAAAAAGAAATATTACAGTGAGACACTGTTAGGAATCTTATCAAGAAAACCAGAAAACACCCTCAAACAAGCAACTGAAAGATTGAGAACGTTTTATTGATATTCTCAAGTCAAAAGTACATTGAAAGTCACAAGACTTTTCAAACGAAAATATTTCCTTTCACACAGGAAATTTTCGTGTAACTCTATTACAAAATAGTCAAAAAGTCCCTCTCCAAAACATAGGTTGGTCTTTATATAAGCCAACCTCTCGAATTACAATTAATGACTGATTCCCCTTCTAACCGCCGTACCACACTCCCCCTAATAACCTTAATCATTATTTTTATATTTCCTCCTATAGTACACCTTCCAAACTCTATCCTTCTCCATAACATTTGGTCTAACAATACTCCCCTCACGAGAAACAACCTTGTCCTCAAAGTTGAAGTCTGGAAATTGAGCCTTCATAACCTCCACATCTTCCATGCTGCAGCTTCCCTTCCTCCTGTTTCCCATTAGACGAGAATTTGCTGAACAGACTCTCCTTATCAATCACCCTTTTGTCCAGAATTTGCTGCACCAAACTACTTGGTCCTTGCACCTGTAAATCCTGGGGCAGCTCTGTTTCAACTTGCTGTGATCCCACTGCTAATTTCAACTGGGATACATGAAAAACTGGATGGATGAGTGCCTTCTGGTGTGTTTGGCTGCTAACTAATAACTGGTATTGTACCAGTAGTATTCCATGGTATAAAGTTGACCCAAGTTTTGGGTTGTTCAAAACTAAAGCACCTCAGATACGTCTCTAACACCCTATTCAAAACTTCCTTCTGTCTATCCGATTCTGGATGATAAGTTGTACTTATCTTCAAGTTAGTGTCTTGCAATCAGAATAATTCCTGCCAAAATAGACTGAGAAAAATAGAATCCCAGTCACTGACTATTGATGCTAGAATTCTGTGTAGTTTAACCACCTCCTTTGTAAAAATTTATGCCACCAAGCGTGCTGAATAAGAATGCTTTAAAGGTATAAAATGACCATATGTACTCAACCGATCTACTACCACTAAAATGGTATCATACCCATTGGATTTCAGTAATCTAACAATGAAATCTATACTAACATCTTCCCAAATCACTTTCGGAATAGGTTGTGGTGAGCACGCTTGATATTTATTTCGTTGACAAACCACACATTCAGCCACAAAATCAGAAATTATGGCTAGCTCCACTATCAATTAGCACCAACACTGATTCCCCCTATATCCTTCCTCATAATTTCATTGTGTGGTATTGTGTCATTCCTCCGGCTAAAAACAACGATAACTCCATTTTTAGATACTCTGGTTCCAACGACCTATCATATTCCATCATTCCCTTCTTCCTCAGCTCCGTAACTCCTTGATCTCCTATCTCTAGCCCATTATCATCTTCCCCACCAATTATCACCCTTAGATTCTTATCTGGACAACAATGCCCAAAAATATAAGGATCTCTACAATGAAAACACCTCCCGTCCCTTCTTTTTATGTATTTCGGATAAGGAAGCGTTCTCACTCACCTATTTCTTGAAACTTCCCCCATATTCTCTCCAGTTCGTGTTTCTTTGCCGTCATTATTATATTCCTTTCTAGCATTGCTCGCCATGATAGATCCTGTTTGTCCATTCCACCCTTTTCATCTTTCAACTCTCCAGTCATCCCCATTCTTGCCATATATCTAAAATTCGAATAAGTACTTCAGGCAGGGATCATTTTCTTTTCCTCATTCTCGACTTCCTCCAAATCAACCGCAATATCCATTGCTCTCATCAACTCTTTGGGATCATGTGGCCGAATTTGGTTTCTAACCCTCATCTGCAATCCTCCCAAAAAATATTCCATCAATTGCTCCTCAATCATATGAGGGTCTTGCAGAACTAGAACATCAAACTCCTACACATAATCTTCCACTCTTCCTTCTTGTTTCAACCTTGCCAACCTCTCATATATAGAATTTCTCTCCTTCCTTCCAAATCTCCTTATCAAAGCTCTAGACAACTCACTCCAAGAAGGATTTTTGAAATTTTGTTTCCAAAATTTGAACTAGTGACTCGTGTTGTCCTCCATGCTAATAAATGGCACTTTGAGTCTTTCTTTAACTGCAACATTTTGCATTTCAAAGAACTTTTCTGCCCAAGCCACCCTTGTGGGTCCACTCCTTCAAAAATGGGTAACTGCACCCCTTTTTGTCTACTCCCATGATTCCGCTTCCTCCTCATCATCGGACTTTTGCCCTTGCACTGATCTTTCCTCCTCATTCTCCTCCTCATTGATTGAGTTCTCCCCTCCCTCAGAAGACTTTTACACAACAATTCTTTAACTTGCAAGAAATTTTCTTTGATGGCTATTATCTCTACCTTCACTTCTGCCAATACTCTCCCATGTTTGCTAGCTAATATCTCTAAGGTACTCACTTGATTTTCTATTTTCTTCTCCTTCTTTAAATCCAGCAGGTCAAACCAAATTGTTAGGAATCTTATGAAGAAAACTAGAAAACACCGTCACACAAGCCAACTGAAAGACTGAGAACGTTTTATTGATATTCTCAAGTCAAAAATGCATTCAAAGTCACAAGATTTTACAAAGGAAAATATATCCTTTCACACAGGAAATGTTCCTATCACTCTATTACAAAACAGTCAAAAAGTCCCTCTCCAAAACATAGGTTGGTCTTTATATAAGCCAACCTCACTGAAAATTACAATTAAGGACTAATTCCCCTTCTAACCACCGTAACACACTCCCCCTAACAACCTTAATCATTATTTTTAAATTTCCTACTATAGTACACCTTCCAAACTCCCTTCTCCATAACATTTGGTCTACCAGACGCACACAAATGTGGAAATTACTTATACTTTTGTGATTCATTGAACCTTTAGAGGAATACTTCTTGTAGGTGTTACTGAAATTTTCTGTTGTAAAATATATATTAAACATACATGTAATAGAGAAATAGTTTGCAAGTTATAGTTCAAAATTATGATATTGATATGAAGGATTTGCTGAAGCAGGACTGTTTCTAGATGTTAAATTGCCCATCTGATAAAAGGACAGATTTGAACTTTTTGTTCTGGGGATCTAATGAAGTTCATGGGAGTTAAACTAATTAATTTGGCTTAATCCAATGATTGTCTGCAGCTATAAAGCAGAAAATGGAGAAAGATGTGGATGAAGTTAAGAAAACTGCATATTACATAAAGACCAGAATTGAAGAATTGGACAAAGAGGTGTCTACTGAATTCCTTTTCATCTGTTTTATTCAATCCATGGATATTCTTGGTGTAAATCTACTCATTCATTCTGTGTTGTAGAATTTGGCAAACAGGCAGAAGCCTGGGTGTGGAAAAGGATCAGGTGTAGACCGCTCAAGAACAGCAACAACCATGTTAGTAATGATCTGGCTTTTTATTTTGTTATTGTTGTCTCGTAACACAAACTTTGGAAATTGAGTTTCTCATTATATTTGTAGTTTAGTATATAGTTCTCTCCGTGCTTTCATAACTTTCCAACTATTCTTTTCTCAAATTCTCTTGCAGCACAAATATATAACCATTTAGACACTGAGTTTTACTTGATAAATACAAGTCTACAAAAGACTCTTGGACGTCAATATTCCTCCTCCAAGACAACTAAATTTCTAGTCCTTTTGAAGTTTAAAATATTCTCTTTTCTTTTTCATCTCATCTGTACCTTGTATTACATTATTTTGCAGTTCTTTAAAAAAGAAACTGAAAGATAAAATGGCAGAATTTCAGGTGGGTTTGTCTCATTTTTTGTGATTTTTTTATTCTCCTGTCCTTTGAATTCATCTGAATCCACTTTTGAAAATCTTTGCAGACCCTAAGAGAGGTCATCCATCAAGAGTACCGCGAGGTTGTTGAGAGACGGGTTTTTACAGGTTTGAGTTGTTTACTTGTCAGTGGTTGCATTCAATTTTGTGCAATTCTGTACCATTACTTTTCCTAGAAATGGAGTTAATTTCTTCTTATTCTCTGGTTTTCATGATTTTCAGTTACCGGCACGAGAGCTGATGACGAGGTATTTTTCTTTTCTGAATTTTTATTAATAGATGGAAATGTCTTTTAGAAGTTTTTCTTCTAATCATTTAACAATGTACAGACAATTGACAGATTAATTGAAACTGGAGATAGTGAACAAATTTTCCAGAAGGCAATTCAGGAACAAGGGCGAGGCCAGGTTCATATATCCCTCTTACTTTCTCCTTCAAATCCTCCTCAAATGCCTATTCAACTTTATCGAATATCAACATGAATATCCTCCACTCCTCTATCCCCCATAATTTGTCCTTTTGGGGCTGGGGAGGGGTGAGGAACATTGATCTTCCTTGGGATATAGGCAAATTGCATGATATCAGGAAATCTACCTTGTCACCATACTCTCCTCATACATGAGTTATCTTTGTAGATAATGGACACCTTGGCTGAAATACAAGAGCGACATGAAGCAGTTAGAGATGTTGAGAGAAAGCTTCTTGATCTACAACAGGTATTTAATCAGTTTGTTCAATTGATCTGACTGTGATTAGGACATTTGATATCCTGATTAGATGATGATAGACAGTAGGAATAAAGCATAATTACGGGTACAGCCCTGATAAGTACGAATTATGTAGTAAAGGCCTATGCTGCAGAACCATTGTTATATCACTAAAACAAAAAGGGAGATAGTGGATTGAGATTATTTTGAACTGCAAAATATTTATACTTTATTCATAAGAGATTTAGTCATAGCTCACTATAAAAACTAATGGTATCATTTCATTTCTGAAGGAATTTCCGGTTACAGTTTTTCTGTTCGTGCATTCTTTGTCTTCTTTATTTTATTTCATTTCTTGATAAATTCAGATGTTGCTAAAGTAATTCGTACATGGGAGATTAGAGCCATAAAATACATCACTGCACTACACCTGTAGGAAGCTAAAATTTGCTTTTGCAAGACTAGTAGGATGCCATTAGAAAATACTGTAATTTATTTTAAAAGTGTGTTTAAAGTTATGCTTATAATGCACACAATGCCTGCAAGGCTGCAAGATATGTGAAGTTAGAGATAGATATCTAGTTTGCACTTTAATTCCTTTGTCTTGGCAGATATTTCTGGATATTGCGGTGTTAGTGGATGCACAAGGAGACATGCTTGACAACATCGAAACACAGGTATTTTGTTCTCTTTGCATATAAGACCATATATGTAGTATGTCAGTCTTAGCTATTGTTATTTCTATCAGTTTGTTTTGAATGTAAACAAACGCTCCCTCTTTTGTATACCAGTTTTTGCTGATCAATAATAATTGCCGTTCCATACTTTTACTTTCTCACGACTTCTCTTATTCGTTCATCAAGCATATGTTAAGCTTAGATTTTAATATCAAGTGTGAGAAGAGGGTGTGAAAGAAGCAAATTTTAGCTGTATAATTCAAATGTTTGTATGGTCAATATTAGAACTGATTAAAAGTTTAAAACAATCTTTATAATCCATAGATGGTTATATGACTAAGATGAATCATGTCAAGCTCAATAATATGCCCTCTATAGGTAAGGATCAGTTTATATCAGCGTGATACTCACCCTTACCTTTGGTGACATACATCAAAATTGAGTAATGTATACTTTCAAAACGCATGAAAATAAGAATTAGTTGATTATTTTCTTATTGTTGTTTAATTTTTATAAAGTTAGGTAGTGCATATTAAAGGGTTGAATGTAGGAATGAGTACCGTTTATAGTGATAACGATAAATTAGACCTGAGAATTGTTAATCTTGATCATCCATGTGGTCAATGTATGTATGGTAAAAATTAGCAGTTCCAAGTGCATATTTGAATTAACCATAACAAGAGACTTTTCTTCTTTCCAATGCATAAATCACACAAGTAACAATTTTGTTATTCTTTTTTCACTTTATGCACTGGAAAGTGAAAAAGTCCATCACACCATCTTTCCAGATATATGCTAATTTTTCAGGTTCTGACATAATATGTCCTCTACCTATGTTTTTCTGCGTATATGTTTGCATACATATGTTAATTGCTGTGAAAATTTGATTGGTGGAAAGTTATATTTGTGATTTGTGATCAAATTTGGTTTCTGACCTTGAATCAGGTTTCAAGTGCAGTCGATCACGTGCAGCAAGGTAACAATGCACTCCAAAATGCCAAGAAACTTCAAAAGAACTCTAGAAAATGGATGTGTGTTGCAATCTTGATACTTCTCATCTTTATTATAATCATCGTTGTCACTGTCATCAAACCATGGGTTCACAAAAATGGTGCATAATTGCATAACTTATACGCCATGATATTTTTTTTCCACTGATCCATTCTTTGCTTTGTCATGTTGTAAAAGCATTCTTTCCCTCTCATATATAACTTGAAAGAAGAAACATTGGACCAACATATAAAATGTTGAATTGTGTTGTATAATATTTTTATATGAAAGAAAATATATTGATTACCGTCTCCAATCAGAAGAAAAAAAAGTTCTTTCATTTATATGTCATTTTAAAAGTTTAAGATGACATTTATTATCGTTTACCATTTGCACCCCTTAAAGAAAAGAAAAAAAGAAAAAATGATTGAAATGGCAAAGTAATAAATTGGAGAAATAAAGGGGATAATGAGAAACTATAATTAGTTTTTATAAATTTGAGAAATTACTTGTTAAAACATTAGACGAAAGACATCTAGAAAGCTTATCGGTGAATGTGGACTTTTGATCATTTATTTTGGAAAATAATTTCCACTTTTCTCAAGTCAGGTATGAAACTATGTTTGGATTGATGTAAGAAGGGTCACGGAATGTAAAAGAGTGATATTTTGACACTATTATTCATCTTAATACCATTTAATACTAATATATATTATTATTTTATTTATATATAATATTTTATTAATAAAATACAATGTCAAATAGAAGTATAAATGAATAGTGGTATCAAACTAACATTTTTCGAGAATGTATTGATATCCATTATTTAAATTGATTAAGTTTATGTTTGTTTAATATTTTTAAAAACTGTTTTTAATAAAATAATTTTATTATAATTTTTAATATGTTTGGATAACCTTATTTTGAAAAAAAAAAAAGCAGAAAATAAGAGTTTTCAACTTGTTTTAGAAACTTTTTTTTTCATAAAAAACATGTGATAAAAGAGAGAAAAAAATATTTAGTTAAAAGAGTATGTTTTTTACTGGAAACGTGTGCCTTTTTTTATATTTTTGTAATATATATACATATATATATATATATATATATATATATATATATATATATATATATCTTATTCTTGTTTTATATGATTTTTTATAAAATAAAATAATTAGATATATTATTTATTGAATATTGTATTAAATTTATGTTATATTAAAGAAAGTTTATTTATATAGAATCACACATCCGAAATCTTACACATTAAATGTATATAGAAGGTGAGTGATTATTATTTTTTTAATTTGGGTGAGAGTCTCTTCTCACTATTTTAGTTTCTTTTTTATTTTCCTTTTGTTTCATCATATTTTTTTTATATTTTTTTTTTTTACATTAGTGTCGTTAATTATAAGTTCTTTTACTATAACTTTAAAATATTGTTAAAAGTATAATAGAAAAATATTTTATATACATTACATAAGAAATCTCCTTACATATTGTTATAGATAAAAATTACTTAAAAATAAAATATTTTATAATTATTCTTTTTAATTCAACCCTGATGGAATTTAAATATGAAAAATAATAGAATTTATTTCATTCTATTTTATTGTTTATTTTTTAATTGGGAGGATTAAAATAAATGAAAATTTGTTATGATCAAGTATAATATATTAAGGGTTTAAGATATGTTTACACTCTAGGTTATGAATTGAAAGAAAATAGATATTTTTGTAAATTTACATCACGTGGGTTGAACTAGTTGAAAATGGAATGTCTATTAACAAATATTCTTATATGGTTATCTACTATCTATTCACATTAGTTGTTTTAATTAGCATATTAAAATGATGACATTCATGATCCTTACAATAACAGATGAAAGTACGTAAATATTTATATTGAGATAATTAAATTAACTATTTTAATTATAAATTTAGATTTTATTTTGTAACATTCCAAAAATATATATTGTTTAGCATATAGTGAATACAATACAGAAAAACAAATTTTAAAATTAAGTGTACGATCCTTTACATACTCCTGTACTTGTATACCTATATTCGTATATGCTCATGTACATAGTACAATCATTGTAGGTCACAACACAATAAGAAAAGCAAGGATAAGCTAGTAAAAATAAATTTTATAATATACTTAATACATGGAAAAAGATCAAACTATATCAGTTATTCATAAGAATTTCTTTAAAGTCTGACATATACAATTTTAATACCAAGAACACAATTCATACAAACCACACATGGATCTATTTTCAATCACAGTCATTTTTAGTTCATTTCAATCACACATATTGACTTCATTTCAGTCATACCACATAAATTCATATGTAATCCCGATACCCTAATTTCTTTTCAATCCCCAGTATTCTGATTTTATTTCAATCATATGAATTGCATATGTACTCATCATTCACTCATATCACATATCATATCAATTCTATTGTTCTGAACCATATAAATACATATGTAACCATAGTACCTTGGTTTCCTCTCAATCCTTGGTACACTGATTTCATTTCAACCAAAATAGTTACATATGAACATATAATTCAGTTATCACACATCATATCAATTCAACACTGAAGCATATAGAGGCACGTGTAATTATGGTACCTTGATTTCCTTTCAATCCTCAGTACACTGGTTTTATTTCAACCAAAATGGTTACATATGAACATATAATTCAGTCATTACACATCATATCAATTTAATATTGAAGTATATAGATGCATATGTCACCATGGTATCTTGGTTTCCTTTCAACCCCCAGTACACTAGTTTCATTTCAACCAAAATGGTTACATAGGAACATATAATTCAATCATCACACATCATATCAATTCAATATTGAAGCATATAGATGCATATGTAACCATGGTACCTTGGTTTCCTTTCAACCCCCAGTATATTGGTTTCATTTCAAACAAAATGGTTATATATGAATATATAATTCAGTCATCATATCAATTCAATGATGCACAACCATATATATAACAGTTCACAATTAACATTATTAAAAAAAAAAACATTTCTTATCTATCAAGCTATCAATATTAAAGTTTATACTCTTATCTATAAGTTATCAATTTCACAATTCACAATTCAATAATACTGATCTCAAATCTTCAAAACCTATCAAAGTCTTATCACAAGTCATATTCAATATATCAAACAACAATCAAAAGTTCTCACATGCTACTTTCTAACATCATTACATAAATAAGGTCAATTAATCATACAAAATCAAGATAAACAATCAAACTCATTCAGTGCTCAAGAACCCATCAGACCTACAAGAAAGACTTGAGCACTGATAATCACATATTCAAGTATTCTATTCTAGAGTTCTATTTGAAAGTAACTAACTAGTATAAAAAAAACAAATTACTAGCTTCCCTTACCAGATGATGATCTCCACAACAGTTCTTCCAATTCTCGACAGAGATACTAATCCCAAGCTTTAGGGATATAAAAGTTATCCAAACAAAACTAGATTTCAGTATGATCTTAGTTAAGTTGAACGAAATGCTTTTCTCAACTGTCTATACCAAGATTGATGACAAAAACTTAAGAAAAAACATAGAACAAGGGATCTTTAGAGCAAATGGGAACTTACTCTGTTTGAAAATCTGATCGGATAGAAATGATCCTTAACTCCTCAGCTACTGCAAAGTGTAATCAGATTATAAAACAGATGAGGTATGGAGAGAGAAAGGCTAGAGAGAAGAGACAGAGATTTTTGAGAGTGAGAAAGGTAGGGGGAGAGAGAAAAAGTTTACAAAGGTTAGGGGTATCACACTGTTCATAATAATAATAATAATAATATTATTAATAATAATAATAATAACAATAATAATAATAATAATAATAATAATAATAATTTGTATTCTTTTAAAGATATTTGATTACCACTAAAATAAATGTTGACATTTTTAATAGGTAAAGTGTTTAAAGTCAATTGTGCTTTAATTTAAGAAGTGATATATCCAATCACTAGGTACCCTTATTCTTCATGATTGTTGTAATTAACTTCAATTCTATATATATTGTTATATAAGACAAGAAAATGTAATGTTACAATCATAAATGCTAAAAAAAAATAAAATGCAGAAAAGTAACTTCAACTATGTTGATAACTTTTTGAAAGTATTTTATCTAACTTTTTAAAAATTTACCTCTTTATAAACTATATTATGTAAATAACGGATAATTAATATAACTCTTTTCATAAGTATTACAAAAGGAAAACAAATCAAAGGAGATAAATCATACACTCCATCAGTTTACTGAGAATCTCACCACTTGTCAAATTGTTTGATCCCGTGTCATAGATAGAAAATAATTACAGCACAAAATGATAAGGTAAGCTAGAAGATTTTTAAAGATATTATCATAAAGTTAAGTTCTTCTTCAAACAAGTTACAACTCATCAAACCTTCATCACTTCATCTTATACATCATCTCAAAACATATATTTTTCTACAATAACTTATGTCATAAAAACACGGACTCACATAAAAAGACACTTGACTCTACTTCTAGAAGACTCGTGCATTGAATTAGAATTGAATTAGACCCAGAGATCTATACTTGTTCATACAACTTCCAGTCGTGCCACATATCCCCACACATATATGAATCAAACACCTTTATATGACATGGTTAATCCATATAGTTTTTTCTGACTGACTATATTTCAAACCACAGTCCGCTATATGAATCTTCATCGACTCTCACCACCTAAATATCTTTGTCTACATAATTTCAATATTGTAGTAGAGTCTGGATATCTCCTTCTATATAAATCCCAAATCCAATTCACATCCTAAACAATCTCAAAACGAGTATCTCCTTTCCTAAAGATAGTATGTCTCAATCACCATTTCACACCACTCATCATCGTGCATTTATATAAATTTAAGAGTCAATACCAATACCTACATTCTCATAACTTTCATTTTGAATCCGCAAAATCTATCACATATTGATCAACAATTAAATGAACAACTAGAAATGCATATTGACTAAAAGGGAATGAATAGGAAAATTCTGGTTGCGACTGACACAAATAAAGTGGCGTCTGGCACCACTAGACTTGAGAGCTAAAGCTCTCAAATTGCACCCGACCCAAGTAAGTGGGCACCCGACGCGAGTTCAACTGAGAGCACCTCTCCTAGAATGCGCCCAACGGCAAGAAGGTTGTGCCCGATGCCAACCAACCCGAGAGGAATTTCTCTTGAAATGTGTCTCTTAAGAAGTGGACTTAAAGCCTAACTCAACCTTACAAAATCGGCTTATAAGGTAAGGTTTGCACTCACTTATAAACTATTGAAAGGCCTTATCTCTAGTAGATGTGGGATCTCCAGCACAACCCCCTCACGCCGAGACTACTCAGCTCGTGCGTGGAACTATATATTAAGGATGATCCAATAGCGTCCGATAGCAAGTGGCTCGATAGGCCCAACAACCTTGCTAGGATAGGCTCTAATACCATCTAAGAAGTGGAATTTAAGCCTAACTCAACCTTATAAAACCGGCTTGTAAGGTGAGGTTTGCACTCACTTATAAACTATTGAAATGTCTTATCTCTAGTAGACGTGGGATCTCCAACAGTGCCCAGAGCCAAACCACTACATCTTGCATCTTGAATACAAAAATATCACAATGTTCATACACCTAATTTCAAAATACGTGTTGCATCTGACGCCTGCATCTTGAATACAAAAATATCACAATGTTCATACACCTAATTTCAAAATATATGGTCATCTAATCACATCAAACACTATCAATTTATCATCAAATACCATTAAAGAAGTTCTTTAACATCATAACTACATATATCTACCAATTTTATCAAAATCGACTATCTCTATCCTTTCAAAATCAGTTCTCAATCAAAACCATACAAAATCTTCCAACATATATGTACAAATTCACAATTAAATCTTGTAAGAAAGTTTGGAACTAATAACCATGTCACCCCCACATCCATGTCATCTACCCTAAGATTTTATGTAAAATTAAAAATAACTTCTATATAAAAAACATATAATCTAGCTTCGCTTAGCTTATCAAAAAGAGAAACACTCACAAAGAGTACCAAAGTCCTAAAACTACAGAGACAACCTAATTTGCATCACAGATTTCGAATCAATCTGAACACATCACTAGGTCCTTGAACTAACAAAGACTAATCTTGAAGCTAAAAACATCACATGAAATCATAATATACTAAGGTAAACAAAAAAAAAAAAACTCAATCTATGTCCAAAATAGAAAGGAGCAAAAATGAACAAATTTTAATTTGACAATCTTACTCTAATCACTGCAAGGAGTCCAAAGATGGTACTCAGTGGTTAGTCTGATGAAATATATAGTCAGAAATCTAGAAAGAAGTTGGATGAGAAAAAAGAAATCTATACTAGAGAAATAGTGGTTATATTAAAATGAAACCTAAATAACTAATTTTTCTATTTATATGAAATTTTCGCTTTAATAAGAAAATATTTAGGTGTCATTTTAATTATATCAGTTCTACTCTATAACTATTTTCTAACCTTACATTTTTAATAGATGGTAACAAAGTAAGAAGTTAGAGTTCCTTTGTGTTCATCATTCAAATTTTAACCTCACTCAACATAATTAAAACAAAAACATTGAAAGTTTAAATCTTAATGCTATAGAACCTATCTATTCCTTAGTAATAAAATCACTATGAATTTCAACATGTGTATACTTTAACACATGCATGATAACTCATCAAGCATATAAATGCATACGCTACAAGAAATTCTCGATATACTTACGGATTATTACCTATGAATTTTTATCCGTAGGTAAATTTAGCATTATCTACACAGTTTACTTACAGATTTTACCTACGGATTTGTTATCTGCAAAAAGTTTCATAAGTAATTTGTTACGAATTCAAATATGTATGTAATTATGCACGAATATAAATCCATAAGTAATTTACCCACATATTTTTATATAGATAAAATTAATAATTAATTTTATTAAAATTATTATTATTAGCATTATTTTTTTTTAATATTTATAATAGTAATAATATTATAATAATAATTATTAATTATATTGACATTATTAATATTATTAATAATAATAATAAAAATTAGTAATATTACTAAAATTAGTAAAACTGATATTATTATTAACTTATATAATTAATAATATTATTAATATTATATTTAATATTATTTTTATACCATTATTAATAATATTATTATTTTGATATTAATATTAACGTTGTTAATAAGAGCAATGTTAATATTATTAATATTATTATTATTAATATTAATAATAATATTAGTATTATTTTAATATTATGAACATTATACTTACTAATATTCATAATAATAATAATATAATAATAATAATAATAAGTAAATGATAGTAAAATTAATCTTGATGCATTAGTTATGAGTTGTGTATGTATATTTGAAAAATCTGAACTCAAATCCTTGTTACAGCACTAAAATTTGTGAATAATAATAATAATAATAAAATTAATAATACTATAAGTGTAATAAATAATAATAATAATAATAGAAATATAATAATAAATAATTTGAAAAAAAATATACTTATATACGAATTTTACCCTCTCTCATTTCCCTACTACATTTAAATTTATGGAGTCATTCAAACTTTTCTTCATATATACACATTATATAGCATTCTTCTTACATTATTCTTCTTATATTGTACGCTGACAACATATTATATATACCACCACCATTATTATATGATAAGGCTTAAAATATCCTTTTAAAAAAATAATTAAATATTCTTTTAAAAAGATTAATTAAATTTTAAATATCTTATAAATTTAAGTATTTTTAATTAAGTTTTATTAAAAAAATTATTTTATTAAATATTTAAAATATATTTTTTTTATTTTTATTTAAATATAGTGTCATTTGATTTTTATCGTCAACTTCACGATGAATTATTACTTTTCTAACTCATCAATTAACTCACTTTTATTGTTTTTTTAATTTCTTCCAGAACATAAGTTAACTTACTCTTTCTTTTTCTAAGAGTGAGTTGACTAACAACTAGTTTGAAGATATCTAAAAGGAGATAACAAGTTGATCCGTGAATTGAAATCAGAAAGATGGAAATGATGATCACCTCATCCTAATAAAATTTTAAATAATAAATAAAAATATCTTAAACACACAAGAAAATTTCTAATATGTATTCAATAAAATATAGTTAAACTTTTGATGCACTTAAAAGCTTAATTAGGTCTTTTAAAATTCATTAACTTATTTGTAGCTTATGTGGTATGATTCCTGCCTTTATGATTTTGAATACATTAAAATAGATTGTTGTAGGGTTAGATGACCAAGTTGTTGAATATAGTAATGTTTATGTCCTTTTCTTTATATCTTCATTTGGGTCTAACATGGAATTCAATGTAAACACTTAGGTGCAGGCAATTACTTCGTTTTTGAAAAAGGAAAAACAAGAACTATGTTGATTAATTACAACTGAAAAAGTTTTAGGTTGGCTTCATTGTCTTTCATGGGAAATTAATTAACAAAGAAGACAATGACAATGTCTTGTGTATCACAAACATTGTTGGAATGGTTGAAAATGGTAAGGATAATTATATGAATACAAGAGTGAGGACAAAGACCTTTTGTCATCGACATGAGGACAACTTACAACAAACAACAAACGTACTCTAAAAACCATTATTTATATATAAATGAGTGTACCACTATGCATTAAATTAATTTGTTTAAAGTGACATAAAAGATAATATATATATATATATATATATATATATATATATATATATATATATATTAACAAATTATATTTAAAAAAATTGTATAAAATATAGAGAAAAAGAAGAGAAAAAAAAAAAGAAATCAATATGATTAATTTGGCAGAGTAATAAGAGAAAAAAATATTTTAAAGATAGTTATAAAAATTTTTGGGCAAAATCATGATTTTTTTTCTTTCTTTATTATTCTAAGATT
>Ga0209700_107520_pt1 | contig 15239 bp, 9 predicted proteins | sample SiratroredBW_FD_187528 | JGI IMG/M metagenome (GOLD analysis project Ga0209700, IMG submission 187528) | Root nodule microbial communities of legume samples collected from California, USA - Siratro red BW (SPAdes) (version 2) | ecosystem: Host-associated > Plants > Roots > Nodule | place: USA...
CTGTTTACTCTCTCTCCAGGAAAATACTATGTCAAGGAAATCGATTACAGTGGGCTGAAAATCCGGCTCAGTGATCCGGGTGTTGTGGAGGACACTTCTTGCTCTTTTCCTCGCTATTTCTTAAACAAGATGAATATTCTCTATTTACACAATGAGTATCGGCTTTTAGTTGAGTATTTTCCTCAAGAAGTAGGGTTTCTAAACTGTAGTAAACCAGTGAGTGATGATCCTCGATATGTGGAAGTGAAAAGCGGTGGTTGTGACTTCGGAGGCCATATCTACGCCATGTTTGATCCGGCATTTAGACTGATGGACCTGAAGGCCTGGTGCAGAATAAAGATTGCTACCTTTGCACACCGGAAACATGACTGGAACTTTTCCTATGTTTCCTATGCTGATATCCTCAAATCTCTGGAAGAAGGATTTTGGTTGTATTGGTTTCCACTTGTTTGTAGGGATCATTGTGGTAAGCATGAGGTTGAGTTGTGCTTCCTCAATAACACCACACCAGAAATTAAATGCAGGAGTAAATGTTATATTGCCGACCATATCTGTCCACACGGTAAGATCTTTCCCCTCCTGTTAATTTTATCATAATATAATATTTTAAAATAAAAGAGAAATTTATAGATTTTAAAAAATATTATCGTGTCAATCTTCTTTTTTAAATTTCAATGTAATTTATTTAAAATATATCAAGAAACTTATTAGTTTTATATATATATATATATAGAGAGAGAGAGAGAAAGAGAGAGAGAGAGAGAGAAATTTTTTCACGTGTACACAATTTTTTAAAAGCATTCTTAAATATAATTGTTTTTCTAAGACATCTAGTTGCTAACTTTTTATTTCTTTTCATTTGATCTGCAATTTTTTATTATGCCATGCATTGAATAACTGGAAAGGATAGATTAAAAGAAATTTAATTTTTTATTTTCTGTAACTTTCAATGAATATTTAATAATTATATAATTTTTAAAAAAAATTAAGAATACAAAACGCGATAAATATGTTTAGTTAGTATTATTAAATATAATATAATAATTACCATTTTATGTCTTTATATATTTTCACCACGTTAATATTTTTTTATTTTATTTTACTCTTCTTATTTTTATGTAAATAAGATAATATAAATTTTATTGTTTTTTTTGTTTTTTAATCTAATTATTTTCTCTTTATTATTTAGGAATTCAATCACGAATTCGTCTATTCATTAAAGGTAAGCACGCTATCCCGTGGGTCATTATTATCTTCTCAATATTTTCTCCATTCATAGGATTGTATTTATTGCTTAAAATTAATTTTTATGCTAACTTAGGATTTTGGTTCTTTTAATACTTTTATCTATGATTTTTTAATTAATTCATTTTAATTATCAAAATTTAAATATTAATTTTCGATCAGTTGTTAATTTTCTATACTTAGTTTTTTATTTTGATACAAATGAATTTTATACCTCATATGTTCATAGGTACCCACCAGAAAATAATTTAACTAATTAAAATGTAAACAAAAAAAAATATGGAAATAGAAAATAAAATCAAAACTATAAACTTTTTTAAAACAAGGAACTAAAATCATAGAAAAAAAAACCAAGACCATAGATAAAAAAAAACATAAAAAAATTGTAATTAAAACTATTTTTAGTAATTAATATGAACTACTAGTAAATAGGAATAATTTGACTAAAATGGGAGAAATTTTAAAAGTTAATTATGTGTAAGTCAATAGTAGCTTAGAAAAAAAAAACTAATTGCTTTCTTTTTTATATTTTCTCGTTCTAAAAGTAACATAGAGAAATATATTTAAGCATACTTAAGTATTTACTATATTAATATGAATTTTAAGCATTACATCCGAAAACAAACATTAAAACAAATATTATTTTAAGTTTATAAATTGTAAATTTATATATTGTCAAATTTCTTAATATTATATATATATATATATTACTATTTATTTATTTTATAAAAAAATTGTAATAGATATATTTAAAAATATTAAAATATATAAATAAAAATATCAATATATTATTAAGTAATTGTATATCCATATAATTAAATATTCACATAATTGTAAACCATAATAGGTCGTACATATATTAAGAGGGAAATGAAACAAGGTTTTAAAACTTTAAGTTAATTAATAAAATCTCTATAAATCTTATTGTAGTACTTTAAGTTAATTATTGTCGTACATATATTGTAGTACTTTTATATTTACAAATAAGTTAATACGATATAAAAAAACTTTTAAAATAAAAGGAATAAAGAACATATAATACAAATACTTTTATATTTGTTCAATTATATTTGAATCTTCTTCTAGTTTTAATCATCATCATTGTAGTGTGATTGTTCCAGAATTCAGAAAAAATACAACTATCCTTCACATACCAAACATGCAATCACTTATGTATAAAAATTATTAAAAACCTATTACATGAAGATACCAAACCTAGACATAATGAAAACCAAATTCTGATAATAAAAAAATAAGGATAGATATCACCTCTTGTGATGAATATAAAATTTCACCGCACAGTATTTGTAAAAGATATCACCCCTTAATGTGATTCCAAAAGATGCAATAAATTTTAAAGTCGAAACAATTATTTTCACCAATTGCTTTCAAATGGAAAACTCCTTGAAAAAATTTCTAGACTTTGAAAATACATTTTTACTATTCTTAAAGAGTTCTTGGAAGCTTGAGAATTTGAAAGATTCTCTTAAAGGTCATATAAGAGATATTAATATGTATGAACTCAAGAACTTATATTAATGTATTATTTATACCCATTCACACATGAGAGAAGAAACATGTATTTAATTGTTGTAATTAAAACAATTTTTTTATAATTGAAGTATTATATAACACCCTAAACTAACTATACATTAAAGTATATGTGTGCAATTACAAAAATTTCTTTATATAAATTACATTACCTAACAAAAGGTATATATAAATAAAGCTTTTCAAAACAAATATAAGTATTAAAATATAACAATAATCCTTTATGTTTATTCAGAATTAATATTGTCTATTCATTTATTAAGTAAGATCATATCAAGTAATAAAACTATACAAAAAAGGTAAGTCATCAAGAAATATAAAATATATATGAATCCATAATCTCAACTCATCCCAACAAAACTAGCAAAATCTATTTTAAGAACATTGTTGATCTATAAACCTTAGCTTTAATGAAATCATAATAACATCTAGATGTCTATCTCAAGACTCATATTAAATATATTTAACTAAATACTAACAACTGACTCATTTTTAGTCTTTTTGGTATATAAAACTTAACTCAATAATTCAGGGTAATTTCTTTGCACAATTAATGATATAAGTAGTACAAGAACTTTTTTTAGTCACTCACTAGCCAATGTCATAATCTATGTAATTTATGCAATAAGTGAAACAAGTGTATCTGCTTTCAATAGAGTTTCTATACTTAATACTATAATCCACAAACTTGTTTAACTTATCATCATAGGTATGTGACTTATTTCATTAAAGTGAAACATATCATACTCAACTCAATCCATTCACACACATAAACACACATATATCTATATGAAAGTTCAAGAATCATACAATCACATTAGTCTAATCAAAGTTATTTCATAAACCACTACAAGAAAAAAAGTATTTAGAGACCAATTTTTAGCTACTAAATAAAATGGTTACTAATTGTGACCAAAATAATCACCAAATTAGGTTTTTGTTGCTAAATAACTGTGAAATAAAAGTAATAATTGAATTTATTGAAAAATTAAGTCAAGATAATTGGTATCTAACATTAGCTACCAAAATATTGATAATTTTTTAAAAGATATTATGTTATTATTACATGTCATATATTTATGTTGATACTTTTTTTATACAACATAATGTATTACTTAATATGTGAGCATTTATAAATATTTAAATAATGCATTACTTTTTGTAGAATATGTGTATCACCAAAGTTTATAATATTATGTGTTCTTTTATCTTAGTGTTGTGCATTTTTTTTATAATTTAAGCAATTTTGTTTTTGCAGGTTATATTACAATGATTATACGTGGTATGTTTCTCCCATTATTAATCTTCTAAATATAAAGTGTCATTTTATTGCTTTCATGATTTAATTATTTAGACCAATCCATGTTTTATTTTCATAATCTTCAATTTTGATGGTACTTAACTTGACAGGATTTGTCAATAGAATAAAAAATGTCAAGCTACAACTATGGTATTGGGAAAGGAATAAGGAAGAAGTAATAGGACAAGATATCCTACCAATATTCATAGCAGCTAGATATTTATTTGGACTCTCACTTTTGCTAGTGCTATTCATTTATAAATGGCGACGAAGGCACTTTTCAATGTATGAAAACATTGAAAATTTTTTGTTAGACAACAATATAAGTCCCATTAGATATGAATACAAAGAAGTCAAGAAAATGACTAAAGGTTTCAAAGTGAAATTAGGTGAAGGAGGTTTTGGTTCTGTGTACAAAGGAAAGCTTCAAAGTGGGTTAGATGTAGCAGTAAAGATGTTGAGAAAATCCAAAGATAATGGACAAGACTTTGTTAATGAAGTAGCTACTATAGGAAGAATACATCATGCGAATGTAGTAGGTCTCATCGGATATTGTGTTGAAGGAAAAAAGCGTGGTCTAATTTATGAATACATGCCTAATGGGTCATTGGATAAATACATTTTTTCTAAAGAAGGAAGTGTTCCTTTGAGTTATGAGAAGATATATGAAATATCTCTTGGAATTGCTCATGGGATAGCATATCTACATCGAGGTTGTGATGTGCAAATTTTACATTTTGATATCAAGCCTCATAATATTCTTTTAGATGATAGCTTTACTCCAAAGGTTTCAGATTTTGGACTTGCAAAGTTGTATCCTACAAAAGATGGATCCGTTATTTTAACTGCAATAAGAGGAACATTGGGCTACATGGCTCCAGAATTATTCTACAGAAATATAGGAGGGGTTTCTTATAAAGCTGATGTCTATAGTTTTGGAATGCTTTTGATGGAAATGGCAAGTAGGAGGAAGAACTCAAATCCTCATGCAGAACATTCAAGTCAACATTACTTTCCCTTTTGGATCCATGATCAATTTAAAGAAGAGAAAGATATTGATATGGAAGGTGCATCAGAAATAGATAAGATTATGATGAAAAAAATGTTCATAATTGCACTTTGGTGTATACAATGTAAACCAAGTGATCGTCCATCAATGACCAAGGTTGTAGAGATGCTTGAAGGAAAATTTGAAAGTCTTGGAATTCCTCCAAAACCTTATTTTTATCCACATGAAATGTTAGAACATGATGGTACAACCAACTCTGATGAAACACTATGGAGTGATTCAACCGATGTGATTGTTGATAAAAACATGTCCAATCACTCGTCTTTAGAATAATTCATTTGGTTGAGTTAATTATTATTATGGAGGAGTTTGTAATTTAAGATTGTGACTCGTTAACTATATATTGTTGGTTTAAATTATGCTCACGCTCTTTTATGACTTCTTAATGGTGTGTCTAAATTAACAATGTTCTATTTTATATTTTCAGATTCAATTTATACTCTTATCTTTAAAAATTAATTTAATATTTTTCTTTTTTTTAAGATTTAAAATGATCATTTTATAGGTAATGTAGAATTAATTTTGTTAATAATTTAAATATATTAGTCATTAAAAATTATCATAAAATAACACACTTATTCTTTTAACGCATTTTATTAAGAAGTGAGTTTAAGCTTAATTCATCATTATAAAACTAGCTTATCTCTAGTCGATGTTGGGTCTCTAACACACCCCTTTATGCCAAGACATATACATATCGAGCATGAGACTAAATATTATGTGTGGTCTGATAATAGGTGACACAACAGGCCTAACAAACTTTGTTACGATAAACTCTGATACTATATTAGGAAGAGAGTTTGAGTCTAACTCATCATCACAAAATCATCTTGTAAGGTGGGCATTGTCCCTACTTATATACTATAAATTAGTCTTATCTCTTATTGATGTTAGATATCCAACACACTCCACTCATGTAGAGGCATATACATATCAAACATGAGACTAGATATTTATTAATGGTCCTACAACAAGTGACACAATAAGTCCAACAAACCTTACTTGGATAGGCTATGACACCATATTAAAACGATAGTTTAAACCCAACTCATCCTCACAAAACCAACTTATAAAATACGGATTGCCCTTAATTATATATTATAAATTAGTTTTATTTCGATTGATATAAGATCTTCAATATATTTATTATATATAATAAAAATTTAATTCATAAAAATTTATTTTTTCATTATCTGGGATGAAAATTATTATTTTTTTCATTAATTGGGGATGAGCACCACAACTTGGACTACAGACAAGATGCAAGAGGAAACGAGAAAACAAAACATAGGGTAAGGTGCAAAAGGGAAAGAAGGAAGGGTGATTTGGTGTGCTGTGCAACGAGGAAGGGGAAAAAAATGATGACGTTGGTGAGCTATGGTGAAAAATGTTAGAATCAGGACATGGACAACGCCTAATCCTTTAAAATTTAATGTTTTGGCGACAACAAAATACTAAAATTTTATTATATTATTATTTTAATTGAGTGTTGTAATTGTGTCTAAAGCTCAAAAGTAATATTCATCTAATATTAACTATTCACGGTACAATTTTATTTTTTTAATTTATCACAATGGGTAAAATTTTGAAAATAGGTATGTTATGGTTATGGTAAGAATTTATTTGCGTTTTCTATATTTTGCTCTTTATTTTTTTTGTGAAGAAGTTCTACAGTTTTTGTTGATACATTTTTTTTAATGGATAGGAGACAAATAAATATACATTTGTACTGGAAGATTTTCATGCACCAACATCTTTAAAGAAATATATATACTAATATAATATGTCTATAGAACAACATTTGAATGAATATAAAAGAAATGTAAACTTTCTTGAAGTGACGGATGTAACGTAAGCGTGTAAAGAAGTCGGAGGCATTCATTAATTATATAATGCTTTTTAATTATGTAATGCTTTGTACACATTTTTTTTTATCAAAGCTTTGGATCTATGTTCTTTGGATGTCTACATTGAAATCAAATTTGCAAGTTTTTTTCACTAATGAGATTCACAATTTTATTTTTAATTTATGGTACATTTCTAAAAAATAGTAAGTCACCTTAAATGCACAACTTTCTTTTATTTTGTCTTTTTTTATTTTTATGAAAATGTGATTTAGCGTCTCACTTTTATATATATATTTTTTAAAATAATTGATGTTTGTTGACACATTTGGCTTTAGAAGATCTTGAATTTGTCTCTTCTTAGTAAAATTGTACTAGATTGTCTAGTTTACTAATAACTAAAATAATACAAAATAAATTTATATTAGTTTATTCAAACTCATAGGTTATGTTTAGTCTTTTTTTAAGATAAAGAAGTCTCACTAATCAAATGAATAATATGACAACAAGTATATTAACCTCTCATGGTGATATAATCATGATTGGAGAAGAATATAATAAAAAAGAAAAAAAAAATAACTAAAGAATAAATAAAAAAAACAGGACAAAGAAAAAAGTAAAAAAGACGATTTCAAGGGAGATTTATAAGAGAAAAACTTAAAAAATTAAAAGAAGAAATTGAAAAATACTTAATTTCTTGAAATATTTTACAATGGAAGAGTCACTCTCAAAAGACACATAGTAGACGTTTCAAAAATATAAAAGAACACATAAAAAGTTTCTAACCAATACATGTCACTTTCAAGTCACATGTGATGGTTGGAACATCTTGTCCTTTCAACACATCGTGTGGCATTTTTTTGTCTTTTGGAATAACTCACGTGCTTCTACAACTAACTCCTTAAATCAAGAAACAAACTATATATCTCTTTCCTAATTCAAGTAACCATTAATGTCGTTTAATTCAATTAAGATTTAACTAGGTACTAGCCATAAAATTAGTTAGTCTTAATTAGTTTTGTTTAGGATATGTTGTTCAATTTGTTTAGGGTTTAGGGTTTAATTTGTTTTATCCATTTATTGAATATGTACATTTTCTTGTTAGCCAAATTCTTAAAGGAAAAATGGATATGATTTTGATGTTTGGTTGATCCAGTTTTTATCTTACTTTTGTTTGTTTTGAGTTTATATTTTGTTTTTAAAGGTTTTTAGAGTTTAAAGGTGTTAAAGTTCCTTTAGAAAGTTCTCTTAAAATACTCTGTTTTGGGAAGATTTGAAACTCAAACAATTAAATGCAAGTTTTGTGATTCCATTTTCTTTGCAGTTGTGTTTTGGATAATTCAATTCAAGAAACAAAATAAAAAAAAAAAAAAAAAAAAAAAAAACAAATCACTTTTGGGACTGAAAATTGAGAATTTTGAGACCTATAAGTACATAAAGAACTAAGAAAAATTGAAAACAAACAAGGTTTAAAGATTTGGTGAAAATCTAGTTGAATTTGCATCTTCTCATAATAGTTAGTCTAAATTTCTCGAAATCTTTGCCTATTGGGGTTCCATTCAAATTGTAGAATTGCATAAACCGCTTTGCCTTTTCCAAATGTATTTTTATATTTTTTTTATCTCCAATTTTTGAGTTTTTTTTGTTGTATCTTTGTGTAATTTTTTGGTATAACTTTCTTTCTTTACCATTTTCAGTATGACTTTCAATTTCTGATTTTTTTTCCTCTAGTTTTCATCCTTAAAATTTTCCACAAATTCTTTTAGATTTGTGCTTATTTCACTTGAGAAGAAGTACTTATTGATTTGAATTTTGAAGCAATTTTGGTAAACTTTTGGAGTACCCTCTTGAGTGATTTGAGCACAATCCACCTTTTTCAGAACTTTATACATCTTTTTAGAAAAGTCTAAATTTTTAGTGGAAAAACTTATAAGAGTGTGATTAGGAAAATTTTACTAACGCATACACTAGTTTTTGCATTTTCTTGTGTTGTTTTGCAAGGATATCCATATGTACACCAAGAAGTCTTATGTAAGAAGGGAGTGTGAATATTGAAAGACAACAAGTGACCCCTGTAAAACTTCAAGGCTTATTGGAGCAATAAAGACTAGAAATCCAAAATCTAAAAAATGAAAGAAGAGGACGAAGATTATCAAGAGGTTCTTCCATGTATCAAAGTGAGAGAGAAGATTACTACTAAGAAAACAAAATTGCAAGGGGAGGAAGAGACCATCAATGGGTTGTACACAAAGATGAATTTAATAAAAATAATGTAAGCATCCAAATTTTATAGGTAGTTTCAATCACAGTATATACTAGAATGGGAGAAGAAAAACTAGATCAAATTTATTTTTCTTATTGACTTTCAAACATGGACATTATTAAATTTGTGGGATTGATGTAAACCAACAAGTAGTTGTATCCTTTTATATGGATAAATTTTATGATAAAGTCTTATGTGATGTTGTGCTTATAGAATCAAGTCATTTGTTATTATGAAGACCACAACGATATGATAGAAGTATCATTCATTATGATGTTGTTAACAACTACTCTTTAATGTACACAAGACATAAAATTACCTAAAAATATGTCTCTTAAAGAAGTGGATAAGGATCATGTTAAAATAAAGAGCAAGACAAAAGGGAAAGACAGAGGTGGAACCAGGAAAATATAGTTTTATCTTCAAGAAAGCAAGTTCCTCCCTATAAAAAAAGGTACTAACCATAAGACAATTCCTTATGTGAAAAATAGTAAAATCACTAGAAGGGAGGGTTGAATTGTGATTTAATAAAATTTTAAAAGCTTTCCAAAATTTATCATTCAATTAATAATGGTAAGATGACGAATTGGTTTGTGAAAAAATTAAATCAAAATTCTTTCTTCAAATGTATCATGTTAGACACACTTTATCTACTTCTCAAAATCATCCATCTAGATATTTTCTTATTTACTCTGACTAAAGATCAGACTATGATTCTTTTATCTGACACAATATTTGATGCATATTTGACTTAAGAAAGTTCATTAAGTAAGGTAAACCTAAAGATATATCTCTCTACAAACACTTTTCAGTGTGTTTCATCTGATGAAGTATAAAATGTCTTTCTCAAGGAGAACTCTGAACAAATATGATTATAAACATATTTGTACACTTAATTTATGTTTAGCTTTTCTAGTTCAAAATATTAAGCCAGATGCATATTTGCAACTCAACTAAATCACTTAACTAATATACTATCATGTTTACTTTGACAAGTGATTAAATCATAGTTCTAACGTCTTATCAACCAATGTTGATGCAAAAAAAATACTTAATTTTAAAATGTGTTCAAATTCCAACTCTCCATCTAGGGTTAGTGCATATTATAATAAGATGTAATGTAGAGGAGATAAGGAAGTGAGAACACGACACATCAATTTATACTAGTTAATTTGTCTCACAGGCTATGTATATAGTTCTTGACCAACTAGCTAAGTTAAACTAGCATACTAATGCTACAAAATGCACATTGAATATTTTTTAGGCTCCCAAACCACTATTGGCTAAAACCTTGAGTATTTTTTCCTCTTGACTGACACTAGTATTCTCTTCTCAAGCTAGTCTTGGCTCACCATGAGTATTCTTTACATCTAGTCACTCCTGGCTAACCAAGTATTCTTTTAGATCACAACCACTCTTAACAGACACCGCCAAGAAGTATTCTTTACTCAAGCGACTTATGGATGAACTGAGTATTTTTTTTTTTTTTTGACAAATAGCCACTTCTGGAAAATATTTGAAGGTTTAGTGTTTAATGATCTACTGATCATTAGGTCTAATGACTAGGGAGGATTGTGTCTAATGACGAATTCAATGTTTAGGCTTTCTCTCCTAGTTTAGATCATCTTGCTCTCTAGGAAGGGTATCGTCTTTTGACATATCCAGTGATTGGTCTCATTGTCCTAGGTAGCTATATAAACACTCTAAGTGTTTTCTATAGTTTTCTCTAGATTCTAGTATATTAGTCTTCTTTGTTCTTGAGGATCCTTCTATGAAACTATGAGGTATGCTTTATCATCTTATCTACATATTTCTATATTGCAACCTCTGCTCTATTGGCATAAAGGAGTGATCTTCGTTTGAGCAATCCTTTTGGCATTCCATTTCGTCTCCTCCATCTTTATGTATATTTTTCTTCTAGATGAAATCCTTTTTATAGACTCTTTGAAGAAGGTGGTTGTTAGATGATTGTTTATAGTCGTTGTGCACTTTAGCTTCTACACATGTCCATTATATGTCTGTCAAGCTTTATCATGATTGTTGCATTTAATATAGGCTCGACCTTTGTTCTTTTTCTTCATGTTGTCCTTGATAACTGACTGAAAACAATGTTGACTAAGTTTAAGAGGGGTGAATGACTGTCTTTAAAGATTCAACCAGTTACAGTATTTCATACTTACAAAATATGCATAAAACTAAATTATAGTGCAAAGACTAGAAAATCAATCGATTAAAGCCAAACTTTATATAAATTAATAATTACTTTATTTAGTAACAATACAAAAACTTTGTGCAAGAAATATATGAGGAAAAACAAAGAAAAATTGACACACAAATTTATAACGATTCACTCTTTTTTTCAAGAACTACATCCAGTTTCTTTGCCACAAGCAAAGATTTCATTACATTCAAGTCTTTACAAAGTACAAAAGCTCAAGACTCTCAAGAAAGTCACTCTTGAACCCTACAAGAATGGCAAACACTCAAAATAATACCCTACTACTACTACTACTTTCCTGTAATAAAAAACCCTACCCAATTATAGTAACACACTAACAAAACAAAAGAAATTTCATAACAACGCAATTTGAATCAATTGAAACAACTAAGTTCAAGAGATTCAAAAGAATTACCTTTACAAAGCTAAATGATCAACAAAATGCAAAAAAATTCTTTCCAAGATTGATTTTCTTGCACACAAAAGGTTAATTCACACCAAAAGGATTTTGCCTCTCTAAAAATGATTTCCCAAAATTTTTTTCAAAACTAAGAAAGACAACGACTTATAAAATATGTATATTGTCTCTTTCAATTGATTAAAACTTCAACTTAATTGGTTGATTTCACCTAAATTGAAATCAATATATTTCTTTGAATTTCTAATATGAAACTTCACAAGTATACAATTTTACTAAAAAACCTTTAAAATAGTTTTAGAAATACTTTCTTTACAAATTTTTGTGGATAAAGAAATTTTATAAAGGAAAAAAAAAAATACACACACACACACACTATAAACATACTAAGTCTACAATCTTCAAGTCTTCGTTCATAGTTGGATTCATCAAATATTCTCATACATTTTTTTTTTTTGCATCAACACTGACAACTTTTATATCCCTAGGTAGTATAACCTTTTTGCACAAATTCATGATAGGCATGCAATATGTACAAGCTAGATGATTGGATCAGAATTTGCAATCTCTTTGTGACTATAAGTTGATATCTATTTTTGAATGGATCTCTTTAGCAAACGGTTATTCCCTGTAAACATAGCATAAACACAAGGAAAAGTTTTTACTTTGTGTTTCATTGTCTCTATCTACTATTTGAAAGCAATTAGAAAAAAAGTGGTGTGTAAACCATTGTAAATTCTTAACTATGTGAAGGATACCCTGGGAGCTTTATTTGTTTTGTCTGTTGAAAGTGTTGCTTTCTTATTGTTGAGAAGTTTTGATATTAGGGAAAGAGATTAAGATTAGTTTGCCTATAGAGGTGTTTAATACTCGTTCATGGAGATGTGTGAAACTCATTGTCTGAAGAAATGTTGAATACTTGTTCCTCATGAGGTGTGAAAACTAATTGTTGGATAGATGTTGAATACTCATTTCTAAAGCGGTGTGAAACTTCGTTACCTGGAGAGGTGTAGAATTGTTGTTCTTGAAGAGGTGCCAAAATTTGTTTTTAGTAAAAGCTCTTAAGATGTCTTTGCTTAAGGGGATTATATATAGCCCTGATTGTAGGGTGAACCAGTATAAATATGTGTCTACTTCTCTTAGCCTTATACTTTATTTTATGTTACCTTTAAATTGTTTAAATTTCACGATTTGAGTTCAGGTTCCAATCAACCACCCGCCCCTCCCCCCCCCCTCCCGGAGTAAATTGCACTTATAGTTAGTATCAGAGCTAACCTTAGAAGTTAGTTCTTAATAGGACTTGAGGAGGTGATCCTAAGTTAACTCATGGAATACGAAAGACAATTATTCAACAAGTCACCCTTGTACAAGGGATAGAAGATTGATCACTAGAAACTGAGGATGACATCCTTCTTGGAGTTTAACGACATTGGTATCATAAAGATCATCAGAAAATGTATTTCTTATTTAGTTAATTCTTCTAGAAAACTAACTAATCAGAAATTCTGGAGTAAGAAGGAACTGAATCTATATCAACAAAATGTTAAAGCCAAACACATATTCTATAGCGACTTGTTAGAGGAAGAATTTTTAAATTTTCCTGCCATGGTAAGTACAAAGGAGATATGGGAAATGTTGGAATTGTCTAATGAGGGATAAGAAAAAGTAAGAAGAAATAAACTTACTCTACTTAAGACTTCAAACTATTTTGAATAGTCTTAGATCATTGGCTAGTTTCATTCGTCAATATGACATCGGTGACAAAATACTCAAAACTCTTTCCAAAAGTGGGGACCGCATGAAACTGCAAGGGCCTCTAAGGATCTAGAGGTTATGCAACTTGAAAAGCATGCTTATCATTATGAACAAGTCTTACAAAAATAAGAACAAAATGATAAAGGTAATAATCTGGCTCTTAAAACTTCACATAAGAGTAGAAGAGTTGTACCTACCCAAGCTTTCAAATCTGATGATCATACATCAAACAAGTCAAATGAAGATGTACCCTTCATAACCCAAAGGTTCAAGAGAATGTGAAAAAATAAAAAAGGAGCTTTGGGAAAGATAGACAATCAACACAGGATAGCATATGAGCTTGTTGTAGAGGACAAAGAACCTACAGGAAAACGCTAAACTTTATAAAAGAAACACCTAGTAAACATGATCATTGGAGATCCTAATAGAGTTGTTTCAACTAGTTTATGTAAAGGAAGCTCTCGAAGACGAAAGTTGAGTTGAAGCTATAAAGAAGGAGCCAGACCAATTTCAGAAAAAGTGAAGTTTGAATGCTCATAAAACCACAATCTAGAAATGCTATTATAGGAGCAAAGTGGGTGTTCAGAAATAAGTTGGACAAACAAGTTAAGATTGTGAGAAACAAGGTGAGACTTGTTGCTAAAGGCTACTTCCAACAGGAAGATATTGATTATACTAAAATGTTATTTGACTATTATTATCTTTTGCAACATTTAGTAGAATAAAGTTATATCAATTGGATGTTAAAAATACTTTTTTTGAATGGATTCATTAAAGAAAAAGTTTATGTGAAACACCTACCAAGCTTTGAAAACACCAAAATGGGAAATCATGTTTTAAAGCTTAACAAGGCTCTGAATAATCTAAAACAAGCTTCTCAAGGTTAATATAAATGTCTAATTAATATATATATATAAAATAGAACTTAATCTAAGACTTTTTGGAAACGTAGATTGTATCTTTTGTTTTAAATAAATAAAAGGATATAATAATTTCTACGTATTATCCTCCCTTGATTTAATAGACATTTTAAAGATAAAATTGGGAATAACACCAGAATAAAAAAGAACAATGTCTTAAATATTATGATTAATCTTAACTAAATTAGTTTAGAAAACATTAGAATCAGTAGTAAACTTTATCATTGAGATTGACACATATTATTGTACACTTTTTACTCTAGGGAGAGAAAGGAAGATTTTTACTTTGTGTTGTTGGTTCGAAAAGAACCTTGAAATGTCACATACGAACTCAAAATATGTTGTGATAATTTTTACATCCACTTTGTAGTGTTCATTCTGTTATTCAGACTGGTATAAAATTTCCATGCTAAATAAATAAAATTTCCATGCTAAATAAATGTTAATACCTCTGGTGATAAACTAACAATAACATTAATAATAGAAAAAAAAAAAAAAAAAAAAAAAAAGAACTTTAATGAAAGTGCCAAACTCAAATTCCCTAAAGAGTTTGATATGCCCAACACATACGACACTCAAATTATACCTCAGGATACCAGGTGACCATCATATATCTTCTTATATAAGATTAAATGAGATAAAAAAAAAAAAAAATA
>Ga0209700_107521_pt1 | contig 15239 bp, 12 predicted proteins | sample SiratroredBW_FD_187528 | JGI IMG/M metagenome (GOLD analysis project Ga0209700, IMG submission 187528) | Root nodule microbial communities of legume samples collected from California, USA - Siratro red BW (SPAdes) (version 2) | ecosystem: Host-associated > Plants > Roots > Nodule | place: USA...
CAATCACTGAACATAAAAAAAAAAAAACAGATATGAATAGAAAAATTTAGCTGCACACATAAAAAAACATCACAACAGATATCAATAAAAAAATTTAGTTAACATATACGAAAAATAACCTCTTGACATTGGTTAAGAAAACTCCTTGATTATTTTTTAACAAAAAATAATGATCTACAATAAAAAAAGACTAAAAATGTAAATTAAAAAAATTATATAAACATGAATAAAAAAATCATAGTCGACATAAACTAAAAGTAGTTCTCCTAATCAATAATACTAGACAAAAATGGAGATGAGAAGAAAATACGAAAAGGAAATTCGTGAATGTGAGACTACGGAAAATTTCAAATTCTTATCTTCTTAATTATTCAATTACTCGTAAAACTATTTTAACTTTTTGTTTAATTTTTTATCCAAAACAACATATTTTATTATAAAAAACATTTAATTCTCTATAAATTGAGTAACTCCCTTAAAATTCTTTATCCAAATGTCATCAGGAAATCCAGAACGCTTATAAACTATTAAAGGGATTGATATTTTCTAAGGTGCTTAATATATAATTGTTTCTAAGGTGTAAAATCAATTTTTTTTATGGAAATATAGTTTATCTGTTGTCTTATACCAGGAGAGATTATTGAAGTTGAAATTTCGATGAATGATGTTTGAATCCTATTATTCCAAATTTAATTTTAAAAATCAGTGTATAATTTAGATGATTAGAAATAATGATATATATATAAACCTATTATTTTTCAGAATGGTTTTACACCTTATAAGTGTTTATCGAAGTGTTTAGATGAGTGCCACAGCTTTGATTCTTTATTGAGATGTTCATTAGAGAGTTTAGATGTTTTGTGTGTGTTATTTCTGATCCAATTAGTATTAAGAGAATATATTTTTGGACTCAGTAACAATTCGACAGTCTGGATAGATTTCAATATAAAATTCATAGGATCAACTGTTAAAGAATATTATGTTATTTAAAACTTAGATCAACTTCAAAGAACTAATTATGTTATCTTTTATAAAAGTTGGTATAAATAATAATAATAATTATTATTATTATAATAAAATATTTTTTTTATAAATGTCACAATTAACATCTCAAACATGGGATAACGATAACATAATAACTCTAAAAAACTTGATTAGAATAAATTGTTATACTATTTAATTATATTTTATTCTAATAAAAGTGTAATCCAAGCGTTACTATTCAAGTCACCATGGAGAAATGAATTATTTAAGTCAAGTTGTTCCAAAAACCAATTCTTGGTAGTAACTATAGTAACACACAAATGAATGATGATCATCTTCGCAACTAGGAAATATGTATTTAAATAGTAAATTCCTTCAAACTTGGTGTAGCCTTTAGTAATAAAATGTGGTTTGTATTGTTTAATGTCTCACATTGGCATTGTATTGTAACTTATAAACTTACTTGCATCTAATATGTATCTTTCTTGGTTGTAGAACAGTTGTGTAACATGTTTCGTTTGTCTTAAGCACATCAATTTCAACATTTGAAGTTTTTTTCAAATTTAAGTATGGTAACAACTTCTTCATACATCCTAGGCTTAATATAAGAGGAGATAGATGAAACAAAGTGTAAGTATTTTTGAGATAAAGACTCATATGAAAGGAAAAGCTAATAGGAAATTTGACCTCGTTATTACTATTTGTGTTATGGTTGTCCTGAATGGAGTTAGATATTTAATGATGGTAGTCTCTTAAGCATGTTGGTGCTATAGGTGTTATAGGATATCTCCTTGTGTTGTCATTCTCATACCATTCCTGCTTTCAATTTGTTATGCAGTTACATGTCTTCATTAACATAGTTATATATATAATTAATTTGAAAATTAAAGAAATTTATTTGTGAATTGTTATTGAGTTGTTCTTCATTGTTGTCTAGGGAAATAAAGGTATGTTCATGAAATATGACATCCTAATAAATGAAAAATTCTCTAGCATTCATGTCCATGACAATATATCTTTTGATATTAGTTTTGAATCCTAAAAAAATGGTGACAATTAATCATGTAAAAATAATATTTAAATACTAAATATTCTTTTGTTAGAAAAAATTATTTAATCTCTCATAATTTTCTTTTATCAAGAATGACAAATGAATTTGTCTCCATGGATATTGCTCAAATTCATTAGAAAATTCTTGCATTGAATGAGTACAAATATGAATATAAGTAATACTTAATTTTTTAAATTAGGTACGGAGAAGAGAGTAAGATATATATATATATATATATATTTCATCTGTGTCCCCATACCCGTCCCAATCCTCATTCCTGTTCTAATATTCTCATTCCATTTCAAATTATTAAAACACTTTTAATTCATTAAATAACCTAAAAAATTATATTAACTTTTCTTTAGTCTTTATTATCATAACTTATTTCTAGGTGGGACATTTAATATTTTTACTCTTTTTATAATTATTTGACATTTATATTATTGTTATTTGGTGTTGCAATTCATATTTATATAATTATAACTTTTTATATTTAACATTGGAGAATAGAAAATGTTTTGAATAATTGATAATATAATATGTTTAATGGTATTTTTCCTTTTCATAAAAAAATATTTAATTAATATTTAAAAAAATTAAAGGGGTAAGGATAGACGAGGGTACCAGTATACCCGTTTTTTTGATAGGAATAGAGATAAGAAAAAAAAATTGAATACTTGTTAAAATGAATACGATAAGACAAAAAAAAAGTTCATACTTGTTCAAATAAAAATAAAAATGATGATGAACTTTTACTTTGAAATGAATAGAATAATCGTATCCGCACCCGACTATCCTCGTTGTCATCCCTCCCATTACCCACACGTTAGAATGTCAGTCACGTTTTAAAATGTTTCTAAACTACTATATATATGATACACGTGGCTATATAATTCCTACAAGTGCCACATGTGTCAAACAATGAGAGGATGTAGATAGACCATTTTTAAAATGGGAGACAGGTTATGGTCCATTTATATTTGTTGGTATGTTTGTGGGGTTTGGAGCATAGTAATGTCATTTTCAAGACCAACTCAAAGTTTGTTGTCTTTAATCAAAGTATTGTTTGACAATAGTTAACAATAATATTTATTAAGGAATTAAAGAAAATTTTGTTTTGAGAACCACAGTTAGTATATAATTAAATGTCGTGATTTAATTACGTAAATAAAAATAAATTAAGATTTTTTTTTGAAGAATATTTAGAGTATTTTGTTATGAATCGACAGTGACGACAGTAACTCCGGTGATAGTAGTAGATACGACTGCAGTGGCGGCAACACCAGTGACGAGATTCAAATTCAGTGTTTCTCAACCCTTGATAAAATATGCTGAATAACGTTTTAAATAAAACCACAAATATATAAATCCTAAAAATGACTCTCAGTGTGACACTGAAATGTTTTTTATATGTCATTTATCTTGATCACATCAGTGCCACATAAGATTTTAAAGTGAGTGTGTACCAAATGTGATTGTAAAAGTATAACTACTCAAAAATTATACATAACACAATTATTACAATCTCAATAAATTATTACACAACGGAAAAAATATATATGTAAGGAAAAGGGTTTATCCAAATACAAAAAAACACAACACTCCTATAGTGTTTATTTTTCTTCAAACATTTGGCTAGTTGAAGGTATAAAAAGGTAAGAATGGAGCAAGCAAAACTCAACAACTACAATAATGCATTTGAGAAACCCTAGATGCAATCTTCTTGCTTATGGTTTCCTGGTCAACAGTATTGTAATATTGTTGAACACAGTTTTCTCCTTAGACATACGATGAGCCAGAAGTTTGTGGAAGCGGCTAAAAACCTCTTCAATGATATCTTCTCCAAAGTGGCTAACCAGCATAGGTTCTGCCACAGACCTCATGCATTGTGCCAGGTTATATCCACTTTCACTAAGTGATTCAGACATTTCACATTCAAACTCAAGAGCATTCCAATTCTCATGAGGATTCCAATTCACCTCGAACATCTCTAGACGATTGATGGCAAATGATCCTTCTTTAAGAACTTCCAATTTCACTTCAGATGGTGATGGAGTGTATTGTGGGATGTTAAAACTATCCAATTGCTCTTCCTTTATTATTCCCTGCACCAATTAGTCAAAGGATTCATATTCATGCATGTTGCCAAATTAGTATCAATGTGCACTGAATTTAAAGCATGACATCAAATCCTTACCTGCAGAGACATATCATTAAGAGCTGTAGCCATAAGCTCCCAAATAAGATAGCCACCCTCCTTGCTGGCTGGATCCTCCACTTCGTTTCTTCTTCCCAAAATTGTGAGAACCACACGACCTCCTTCAACCAGTTCCTCTGCACGACACTTGAGAAAACGAGAGAAATCTCTTTGAAATTGGTGGTGGTAAGCTCTCCCAACATTTGATGGGCGTGCTCTTCCTATATAAATATTCCCCCTGTTGTTGTCTATACCCTCAGGAACCTAATATAATAATTAATCACCAATAACTCACAGTTATTACTTCCATTCCATATAATATTACATTAGCCACTCCTACAAATACAAAGGCCAACCAAAGAATTTGATTAACATATGCATATGCATGTACCTTAGATAGCCATTGAAGGCTGTAAGAGGAATGGACAAAATGAAGGCTTTGATCTGGGAAAACCCTGTCATAGAAAGAACCGGGGACCCCAGAGAAGTAGCATGGACCAATTCCACCTTCCATTTCATTTTGCAATTTCTCTTTAAAGCTGTCAAGGGACGTAAAGATGCTGTTGAAGTCATTCCCAGGGAGATCATTCAGAAACACCTTGTATTCTGGAGATTTATGGTTCAGCTTTTGGCAAAGCTTCTCCACAGTCTTGATGAGTTCAGACACAACAAACAAAGTGTTTGGTCCAGAAGAGCAACCCAAATCTGCAATTGCCAAGCTTCTCGGGAGTGTGCTGCTATACAAACTAGTTATGGCTTCCTCTCTTATTGGCTTTGACAAACTAATCGCCTTTTGCTGTAAATCAATGACAGACAATTTCTGGTTGAACTTCATTGTACTACAATACGTGATTGAAACATATGCATGCATTTCAATTAATTTTCGAAAAAAATTACAATAATGTTCTGTTTCATGAAATTATATCTCCTGTTTTTTGTAACACTTAATTACAGTATAATTAGTACCCAGGTTGTTATGCAATACTTGATTAAAACATGGATGTACTTCCATTAATTTTAGAAAAAAAAATACACAAATAATTTGTTTAATGAAATTATATCTCCTGTTTTTTAACACTTCAAGCATATTTTTTTAAAATACTGGATTAATGACATTAAAATGATATTTTTGTTTTTTTTATTAAAGAACTAATTTATTTTAATAGCGGATTACGAATGTATGAACTTTATTTTAGGTTTAAAACATAAAGATACAAGATTTTTGGACAAGATAAATTAACAATGTTAATAAATTTAATAACATCGGAGTTAAAATCCTTCACAATAATATCTTTGGGTCCAAACATGTTACCACACGGGTAATTGACATAGTGATTCTTTTAACAGCTACAATAACATTTAGAATAATTTTACTTTAACACCCTGTAGCAAGATAATATCTGATTTTTATAATAAAATATTATATTTTAATAAAATAATATTATTTTTTAATATCAAATAGTTTAATGTCAAATAAGAATAAGTTACTATTCTCGGTGTCAAAGTATCGTCTCCCTAATATTTATAGATTATAATTTTAAAAAAAATAAATATTAAAAAGTTTGTACTTAATTTCTTACATGAATTCATGAATTGATTGAAAAAAATTGTAAATAGATACATTTCAATCAAAATGTCCTTAATTTTCTTACTTAAATACAATTTTAATAAACTAATGACTGGTATTAAAAATAAATTGTTTTATTAGTGTTAATTTTTACGATAAAATGTTTTTTCCCTGTACGTTTTCTAAAACCTTTGCATATCATTTTGTCTTTTGATCTTCTAAAATTTACATATAATTTTTGCCATTATCAGAAAAAAGTTATACAAATTACGATTTATTAAAAGAAATCTTGCTTAGGTGTATCCGCCATCATTTATATTATTATATCGCTAACAGTAGCATGAAAAACATATTTAAATTTTAGAAGAAATATGTTTGACTTTCAAAGAAATGAAATAATACGAAATTAGAATACATATTTTATCCTAAAATCTTTATTTAACATCTGTATCATATCAATTTTTTCACAATTTAAAACTTTTTTTCTTTTCGTTATATTCTTATTCTCAAATTGCACTAATGTATTTACAAGATAAAATTAGTTCATATTTAAATTAAAATTTGTTATAAAAAGAACATTTTGAACTGGGTAAATGAAGACAGAAGCATAGAAGATGTTAGTATACCTGAACAAAGGAGTTGTTTGCATAGCTGGTGTTTCCAGCACCCCCGTTCATGTGCAGTACCTGTGCTACTTCCATTATTCAATCTTAATTTCTTCAATTCTTTTGCTTTTACTCTTGCCTCTGTGATGTGATCCAACTTCATATTACAGACACATATATATATATATACACACATGTTTATGAGCATACTCCTTTTTCAACCACAAAATCATGTTTATTTTACCATGATTTTAAATAAAATAATATTTAATTTCGTGGTTATCACATAATCTCATCAGAAGTTATTATTGGTCTAAAAGTGATGAGCCTTTTTAGCATGGATGTCTCGTTATCAAGTGTGGGGGACCATGAACAGTATATGGCTATGAATCCAGGTAAAGAAAGTCACCAACCATGATGAAAGTGATTGATGATTAGAGTAAGAATGAATTTATATCTTCAAGCGCATCCCATATATACCAGTGCATGTCTTACACGTGATAAGAAATTTGTGTAAATATTTCTAATGAAATAATACTTGTATAGTTAAATTCTAATTAAAACCAATTAGTTGCAAGAAATGAAATAATGCTTTTCAAATTTTATTATAAATTATAAAATTAATTTATAAAGGTTACTACAAGAAAAAAATTATTTAGAAATCATTTTTAATTACCAAATAGAATAATTGCTAATTGTGATCAAAATAATTATCAAATTAGATTTTGGTTGTTAACTAACTACAAAATAAAAATAATAATTAAATTTAGTAACAAATTAAGTCAAGATAATTGGTATTAAACATTAACTATCAAAGTTTTAGTCACTTATAACATTAAATTCTAAATTATATCTAATTAAGTTAGCAACTTAATTCGGTTAGATACAAACTTGGTATAACTTGGTATATAGGGGATGTGCTTGAAGTCTTTTTATATAAACATTATTCGATTTATTTGAAGTAATTAAAAAATATGTAGAGATGGCGAGATCCAAACATACATCTCAACTGGAATAAAGATAATATAATATCCTTCCCAACAAAACTTGATTAAGATAAATTCTATATTATTTAACTATATTTTATTTTAATAAAGATGGAATGTCATAATGTAATTATGATTTAATCTATCTAATTTACATCATTATATCATTATTTTTACTTTCAACATGTATACGTAAATATATTTAAACCCATGTATGATACATTTGTTTGTGAATATTTTCTTAGTTATTATTGATTTTCCATGTTTAGAGGAAGGATAACAAAGCAGTGAGAAGGAAGCATGAAAAAAAAAGAAAAAACTGTTATTATATATATATATATATATATATATATATATATATATATATATATATATATATATATAAGTTGGTGTCAGGGTTTAGGGTCAACTTTCATAAGAGTATGGTTGGGGCGGTGGGCATCTCTAAGCTAGATTTACTTGTCTACTCAAAATGTCTCAATAGCAAGAAGATGGACTTACCTTTTAAGTACCTAGGTATGTCAATTGGAGGAAACCCAAGAAGACATGAGTTTTGGAATCATGTTATGAAAAAGATTAGTTCTAGATTATCGAGATGGAAGGGGAGATTGCTTTCAATGGCGGGTCGGATTTGTCTGATCAAGTCAGTTATCAGTATTTTACCCTTGTTTTATTTCTCCTTCTTCAGAGCACCTGTTAGTGTCTGTAATCAGATTAGACGTATTCAGGCTAAGTTTCTATGGGGTTAGGTATATGATGGCAGGAAGATTGCTTGGGTGAATGAAGACGATATGCAGTCCAGTTGAAAATGGTGGCTTGGGTATTAAAGACATCAGTTGTTTTAATGATGCTTTGCTTGCTAAGTGGAAATGGAGGTTTGGGGTGTCTAAGGAGGGTTTGTGGAGGGATATTCTACAAGCAAGGTACGGTAGTTGGAGGAATATGGGTGATACTTCAGGTCTTACCAAGGTACCTGTGTGATGGAAGGATTTGATCGGGGTCTGTGGTAATGATATACAAGGGAATTGGTTTGATTGTAGATTTCAGTGATGAGTTGGGAATGGGCAGTGTATCAAATTCTGGGATGATAGGTGGGTGGATGAGCAAGCGTTGAAAGATAAGTTCCCAAGGTTGCACTCAATTTCTCAGAATAAAGATAGTCTAGTAGGTGACATTGTTGAGTGGGATGATAGTAGGACCTCACGCTGCATAACTTGGAATCTCAGTTGGCGTAGAGAGAGGTTAGAATGGGGAAAACGCTTAGAAGAACAAATGTTGGCCTTGATGTCAAATGTCAAATGTCAAGTGGGATGTGAGGAGAGAAGACAGGCTGGTGTGGGTGGATAAGGATTACCAGGATTATACAGTTAAGTCTGGTTATAGTATCTTGAATAGTGAGAGTCTTTTGCAGACTTCAGAGATTTTCAAGTTGGTATGGAGTTTAAATGTAGCTTCTTCAGTGTTAGTGGGAGCTTGGAGGTTATTACTGGATAAAATGGCAACTAGATCTAATTTAGCAAGAAGGGGAGTCCAGTTAAGGAATTTGAAGTGCCCCTTGTGCCAAGAAGGTGTTGAAATCGCTATTCATTTGTTTAATACTTAGTAATGTGGTACAACAAGTTTGGGATCAATGTGATAGGTAGGTTGGAAATGTGGGTGTTAGACATGAGTCTACACTTGTTAATTTTCAGAGTTTCTGCTTATTGGGTCAAAGGCAGAGTGTTAATAAAACATGGAAAGGGCTATGAGTGGCTATTGTATCGGAAATTTGGAATCACAGAAATAAGGTGGTATTTAGAGGTGGGGTTATGGATGCCGACGAAATATTTAGTCTTGCTCAAGTTAAGGGTTGGCTTTGGGCTAAGTACAAGATGAAGAGAACCACTTTTTCTTACTCGGATTGGCATTTATCTCCAGTTTTGTGCCTACAATCTCTGGCCTAGCAATTCATGAGGAAAGGTGAAGTCTGTATGTGGATATTTACGTGTTATAATTTCTTGTGTTTCTAGTTTCTTGGGTAATGGTTTACTTATGTGGAGTGCCTTTTTTATGTTTGGATAGGTGTATTGGTAGATTTGACACTTGAGTATGAGTCTGTTGTATTGTATAAGGGTTGGAACACCCCTAAAGTGTTCCTTTTATTTAATTCATTTTTTGTTGTTAAAAAAAATATATAAAAAGAAGGTGAAATGAAAATTGGTCGAAAATATTAAAAACAAAGTATAGATCGAAACTAAAAGACGTGTATAAGAAATATAGAAGCTCATTAAGTTAGAGGATGAAAACTCATCATTTCAAGCTTTAAGATAAGGATATTAAACGTGTTTTGGTGTAATGCTTTGACAAAGATATCCGCTAGATGTTTTAAACTTTTGATGGAAAAAAAATGAAATGATTTTGCTTGAAACTTCTCTCTAACCACATGGCAGTTTATTTCAATATGCTTTGTATGTTGTGCCTTGCTACTTGGTTATCACATTAAAGATTGACAGATTGTTGAAATTTAATTTGGAGATCACGTAAGAGGAAGGTTAGTCATTGCAACTCGCATGAAGTGGAAGCTAAAGCTTGGTGCTCAGCTTTAGAGGAAGAGCAAGTGTTTTAATTTTAGTTCTCTAGGAAATCAGAGATGATCTAAGGTATACGCAATGCCAACAGTAGAATGTCATGTATATGTAAACGAAGTCCAATTTGAGTCGTTAAAAGCCTTTAACTATATATTAGAGTTGCAAGGAAAGAAAACACCTTGTGTAGAGGAACCTTTTACATACATTAGGATATGATTTACAACTTTGTGATGATAAACAGAGGGTGATTGATGAACTGGCTTAGAAATTAACCAACGAAGTTGATGTCGAGTCTAGTGTTAGTTAAACAAAGCAACCTTCCAATCATTCAATGATATGATTCAATTTCATGGGTGCAGTTGTCTTGAATATTTTTTTGATGTCTTTGTCATACGTGTAGAACATGGTTTGGCAAGTAACATTCCTGAGTCTTCCAAAATATCAAGAGCATACTTCCTTTAACAAACATGTATCCATTTACTTGAAAAAAACTATCTCCAATCAAAGGAAAAATTTAGTTGTTCAAGATTTTTTATTTTAAAAGTTTTATTTAAAAAATCTCTCACTTTGTTAATGTCATTTAGATTCAAACAAGAATAATGTTGTCAACGTAAATCTGCAAGACAAGAAAGGAGGTGACAATTTTCTTGGTGAACAAGGAGTAATCTAAAGGAGATTGATGAAAATGAGGTTGTGCAAAGATGAACCAAGCTTAGCATACCACTACCTGCTTGCTTGGTTAAGGCCATACAAGAACTTAGTGAGACTACACACTTGATTTGGTTTGGTAGCATGTAGCCCATGAAGTAAGATCATGTAAACTTTCTTTGTTCAAATCACAATGGAGGAAGGCGTTATATATGTCAAGTTGTTTCAAAAACCAATTCTTGGAAACAAAGTAGAGCAAATGAACGATCTTGGCAATTAGGGAATATGTGTCTAAATAGTCAAATCCTTCAAGTTGGGTGTAGCCTTTAGCAATATGACATACTTTTTGACTTTCGATGTCTTTATTGGCATTATATTTTAACTTATAAACTTAGTTGCATCCAATAGGTATCTTTCCTGGTAGTAGATCAGTTGTGTACTATGCTTCATTTGCCTTGAGCACATCAATTTCAACATTCATGGCTATTTTCAATTCAAGTATGGTAACAACTTCTCCATACCTTTGAGACCTAGTATGAGAGGAAATAGTTGAAACAAATCATAAGTGTTTTTAGATAAAGACACATATCAAAGAAAAAAGTTGATAAGAAATATGACCCGGTTGTTATTGTGGTTGTCGTCGAGTTGTTTTTTTTTTGTTGTGCAGCTGAATAAAGGTGTGGTCATGAAATATGGCATTCTTGGAAATGAAAATTTCTCTGATATTGATGTCCATGACAATGTATCATTTAGTACAAGTCTTGAATTCGAGAAAAATGCATTTTTTACTTCTAGGATTAAGTTTATCTTTGTTGTCTTGTATGGTAGAATAAAAAAAATACACCGAAAAAATCTTTAAACCAGAAATATCATAAACTTGATTAGAAAGAAGTTCATACGAGCTTCTGAAATTGATAACAAGAGAAGGCAATTTTTTGGATTAAGTATAGTGCATGAGAAACAACATAAGACCAAAATGTTTGGGCAAGCAAGAATGAAATATAATATTTCTAATTACATTTAATATGTGTTGATACTTCCTCTTAACCAATTTTATTTAGATGTCTCAATGCATGAAGTCTAATGTAAGATGTCAAACTTATCATAAAATGCTTTGTAATTAAATTTTAATTTGTTATCAATCCTTATGATTTTAATAGTTCTATTGAATTGGTTCTAAGCATACATAACAAAACTAGAAAGAATAGGTCTCGTTTCACTCTTGTTTTTCATTAAAAAGATCTTAGTGTGTTTTGATAAATCATCAACTATGGTGAGGAAATACCTTTTTTCATGTATAGACGTAATTTCAAAAGGTCCTTAAATGTCTATATGAATGACATCAAAGATATCATATGTAACAATTTTATTATGAGGAAAACTAAGTTTATTGTTTTGCAACATAACAAAAATCACATATATTTTTATCATCGTATCAAATGTCAAAAATTATCTTTAACATATTTATTCTAGGATCTTATTAGAAAGGGTGACGAAGCCTAAAATGTCAAAAGTCAATGTGTCAAGTCTTGTAGTTAAAAGCATTATTCAAACGAGCTTTAATATTTATGCCAGGATCCATGTTTCCAACAGTATTGTTAGATACCATCAATGAGGTTAATTTGGATATCATGTATCTGACATTTTTTTATGTGAAAACAAGCATTGACAATTGGAATAATTTATAAGCCTTTGAACATATATAATATTCAATGTGAATTCAGGTGTGTAAAGCACATTGTAAATATTAAGTCATTTTGTGACTTAGATGGTTTCTCAATAATTTGGAGAAACATGTATAATATTTGGTAAACTAATTTTTAGAGGTTTAATATTGTGAAAGATGATAAAAAAATCTTTCGTGCATGTGACATGGTCTGTAGCATCCATGTCAAGACCAAGAATCATCGTTACCTTTCTCATTTTGTTATATACGAAACTTACCAATGGTGTTTATTTAGTTTATTTATTTTTTTGAATTTTGTAAAATCTTTAAGAGTTGTTGTATTTGATTAAGAGTTGTCGTGTCAAGACCAAGAATCATTGTTACCTTTCTCATTTTGTTATATAGAAGACTCACCAATGGTGTTTATTTAGTTTATTTGTTTTTTGAATTTTGTAAAATCTTTAAGAGTTGTTGTATTTGATTAGGAGTTAAAGATATTTAGTATTTTGTTTACTCTTGACATGATTCAACTGCAACTTATCTTCTTCCACAAGTTGATAAGGCTTAGTTTTAGTTCTTAGCTTGTTGACATCGAGTTTGTATCTTTGTTTAATCCACGGAGGGTATCCATGTTTTGAATAACTTTCATCTATTGTATGATTAATCTTATGATAGTAATTGTACTTCTTTCTATAGTTTCTTGATCTTCTTCTACCTTGCATTTTCCAACCATGGTTTTGATTATTGTTTGCCTGATTTTGGAACTTCCATTCTTGTGATTTGACATTGTTAACGAGAATCTGGATTCTGCCTAACCATTTCCTTTGAGTTGTCTTTCTTGTTGTTATACAATACAATTGAAAAAAAAAACACTATTGCTAATTAGGTAAATAATCCATAAGTAAAATTTGAGTTTTAAAATTTGCGTAAACGTCTCTCAGACCCCTTCAAGAAGCATATCGCATATTCCGATTCTCTGTAATTAGTGATGATTTTGATGAGATCATAATTGCATTTGATGTTGCAGGTGCAAGAAAGAACTAGTCTCAAATATTGTAGCTCCTCCCACAAAACCTTGAGGTCCGTATAATGTTCAGATATTACCTTCTCTCTTTGCTAATGGAGTTAATTTCCTGAAGAATATTAGATATATGGAATGAATCCCCCTTTGATCACATAATAATAAGATATTATCTTCTCTCTATGCTAATGGATTTAATTTCTTAAATATTCCCACAATTCTTGAGCATTATCCATGTAAATGGTACTTTATGCAATTTGAGGATTTAAAGTTTGCATGATCCATGAAATTGCGAACATATTGCACCTCTTCCATGCATCATAAATAGGTTATGCTAGTTTCTTTGTCTCTGTTGATGAACTTGATCTTATATCACAACTCTAGACATGATAGTTTGCACCATTCAAAGCAAGAGCAACAAGAATCATCTCTACATTCTCTTCAGGATGCAAATAAAAAGTACTTAAAGAATTCTGTGATGGTTCCATCTTTCTTTCCAAAAGCAAATGAAAAAGAAGTAGGGAAAGATAAAAGAAATGAAGAAATAATAGGAAGAGAAAAGGAATAGAGCGAGTTCTGTTCTAATACCATATTAAGAAGTGGGTTTAAACTTATTTTATCTTCCAAAACTAGTTTGTAAGGTGAGGTTTACCCCACTTATATACTGTAAAGTGACTATAATCTTTAGTCAATGTGGGATCTTCAACACATCCCTCACATTGAGACATGTACATCTCATGTGTAGGTAGGACTAGATATTTATGAGTAGTCTAATAGCAGTTAGTACAAAAAGATCAATATACCTCACTAAAATATGTTTTAATACCATATTAAATTTCTGTGATTCAAAAGAATGAAAACAAAACAACGAGAAAGAAACATGAAAGAAAGAAAAATAAATTTTACTAATGTATATTGTATATATTCTACATACATGGAAGAGAATGAATATAAGGAAAAAAAAAAAGAATTGAAAACGAAAAACGATATGAAAACATAATGTACATTGCATTTGGATGTAGGCGTAAAAAACTATCGCGGATGAAAAGAAGAGAAAAGTGTAAATATCAAGGAATATAAAATTAAATTAAAATTAGTAAACGACAAAAAATTAGAAACAGTCATTTCTTAACAGGTCTTCGCATATATAAGAAGATTTACGAAGAAAGTTTTTTAAATATAATAAAATATTTATAATAAATACATAAATCATATAATAAATATTTTATTATATAATAAATATTTTATTATAATTATGTATATAATTATTATATTAAATATGTTATATAATTTTTATATAATTACTTTTTTGTTATAAATTTATTGATATTTATATTTGTATTATAATAAAATAAACATTAATTATATAATATAACTTAATAATAATAAATTATTAAAATAATAATAATTTAATATAATTATAAATAATAAAATAAGATGTTAATAAAAATAAAAGGATAATATATATTGATAATAAATTTATAAAATAATAATAAAAATAAGATAATTATAAAAATAAAATACTAACAATTTAATATTAAAAACAAAGAAATAAATTACAATAATAAAAAATAATTAAAGTAATAATTATACAATTAATAATAATAATAATATAATTATAAAATAATAATAATATTAATAATAATAATTTAATCATATCAATCACATCATTCACAATTTTTTATAAATTTTTCTATCAAATCTTATTTCTTTTTCTTAATCCAAATAATTCAACTTTTTACACACTTTTATCTCAAATTCACTCCATCAAATCTATCTTTATAACTAAACAATACAGTAGAGAAAAATTACAAAACTTTGAAAAAAAAAAAAAACTAAAGAAGCCCAATAATTATAGTACACATATAGTCTAAAACATGACGTACGAAATAGGTGGCTCATCATGTTTCGTTGGATAAGAAAGTCAAGAAATAAAATGAAATGTGA
>Ga0209700_107523_pt1 | contig 15238 bp, 10 predicted proteins | sample SiratroredBW_FD_187528 | JGI IMG/M metagenome (GOLD analysis project Ga0209700, IMG submission 187528) | Root nodule microbial communities of legume samples collected from California, USA - Siratro red BW (SPAdes) (version 2) | ecosystem: Host-associated > Plants > Roots > Nodule | place: USA...
CAGTTCACTGTCTGTTTCTGAATTTTAATCTGGTTTTCAGTACACTGGTTTTCCAGATTTCATATTTGTCTGCAGTGCACTGATTCTGTTTGATTGATTTTATATTTGTTAATTGTTTGAACCTCTGCAGATTGCATTCTAAGTTTCTTTAAAGAATTTGTATTCTCACATTGAAAACTAAGTTTGCGAAAAGTATTTGAAAAGGGTTCAATTCACCCCCCCCTCTTGAACTTAGGCCAAATACTTACTTTAACAATGTGTATCTCATATATATATATTTTTTTATTTTGAAATATGTGTATCTTCGTGATCATCCAATATTCTATCGAGTCATGCATTAAAATCTTATCTAATACTTAAATCTTATAATGTTTCTAGATAAGTCGTTTGAAGTCGCTTCATGATATTTCTAAACTTGGATTATTTGATGATACGTCTAAAATTTCTTATGTTATTTTTTTTCTCTAGACTTCGATCGTTTATTGGTTTTTTACACGTACTTATCTGTCTTAAGAAAAGTTTAGTTTATTAACATTTGAGAAACTTGTTAGATATAAAAAAATTAACATTGTATATTATCATCAAAATTTAATATTACTCATGGGCAAATGTGTAGACTTAGGTCTTGCCTCTACATATTTGACTTCTATCTTCTACATTCAAATTCAAAGTTTCGTTGTTATATGATGATTAATTTAAAGGATATTGGATGAATCATAGTATTTTATGATGTGTATCAATCACATCAATACAAGAGAAAAACAGGAAGAAGGTACATTGGTTAATGTTGCACTTTGTTATTTTTGTGGGGAGAAGTCTAATTCACTATCATTTTAATATGTAGTGCTTTTATCCTTTTGAACCACCAGAATTGAATAATGGTTCAACAAAAACTCTAACAAGATAACCAACTTGGTATTGGGTTGATTATCTTCTTATGAGATCCAAATCCATTATTTTGGTGTGTCTTTCATACATGACAGACTCAATATAATTCATCATTATAAGATAGAAAGCTAACCTTAAGTATGTACAACTGTATATGCAACCGTGAAAACATTGTGTATGGAGAAGTGTGTGAGCAACCGCTTTGAAGAAAAGAGAGAGAGAGAGAGAGAGGCAAACACAATTCGTGGCTACTTCCTATAGAAACTTGTGTTGGTTGTTTTGAAGATCTAACGGTAAAACCTTGTCTGATCGAGATGCAACTTTTATTGAAGATTCCTCACTCATATTGCTTCAATCTGGACGTTGGATTGTATACTAGAGGTCTCTAGAAGCGTCAGGAATTTTGTGAAGAGCTGCTATCTGCAGGAAGTTCCTGTTACCGTCAGTCTTGGTTGTTTTGGATATCCAACGATGAAATCATCTCCAATTGCTCTGAAATTTTTACTGGAGTTTTACCACTCATAGTTCATTTTTTTGGATGGTCGAATTTGAGATCAGAGCTCTACTTTGTTTCTAGAAAATTCTTGAACAGTGGTAATTTTTCTGGTGACGAGATTCTTGAACTCTTCCTTATTTAATTTCAATTTGTTGATATTTTGGGCCATTGTTGGTGACCATTTGAGGATTAGGAAGAGTTGTATTGATATGTTTTATGATTGGTTTTTGTGAGACTCATTATACCTTTTTTTTGGTATTATTGGAGTATTTACCGTCCCATGAGTGTTTTTTTTATCTCTATTGAGAGCTTTTCCCCATGTTAATTATTGGTGTTGATTTATTCTTTTGTTTTCGACTGAATATTGAATTTTGTTTGGATTGATTTATTGCATTCAGGGTGTTTCCATCTTGTTCTGATAAAAGTGAATCTTATTACTTTCATTGCCTGACTCCTAACAGCTGGTATAAGAGCTTATCGATTTTGGGCTTGTGGTTTGGGGGACAATGGAAACTAACACTATAGTAGAATGATTACTCTGAATGACTCCAATTATAATATTTGGAAGGCGAAAATGAAAGATTTTCTTTATGTGAAAAATGTTAATACTATTGTTATGGGTATCAAGTTTGATGAAGAAATTCAAAGACTATTGCTTCTTGGCTTCTTACCAGATTCATGGGAAATTCTTAGAACTTCATTGTCCAATTCTACTCTAGATGGTGTCATCTCTATGGATCTTGCCAAGAGTAGTGTTTTGAATGAAGAAATGAGAAGAAACTCACAAGGTACATCGCCTCATTCAAATATTTTGGTTTCTGAGCATAGGGGGAGAAGCAACAATCGTGCTCAAAGTAGGAGCAACTCTAAAGACAGGTACAAATATATTGAGAGTAACTATTGTCATAAGAAGGGGCACATAAAGAAATATTGTTGGAAGTTGAAAAATAGAAGTGAGAAGGATAACACTGACAAGGGTAAAGATAGCAGTGATGATGAAGACATGATGAATGCAACTTCTGTTGATTTTCTTTTAGTTCATGAATTTGAGTCTGCGAATCTTGTTGATAGCTCAACCAGTTGGGTGATTGATAACGGTGCTTCTTTTCATATCACATCTAGGAGAGATTTGTTTTCTTCTTATACTCCTAATGAGTTTGGTAGTGTGAAAATGGCTCATGTGCATTGGTGTGTGTACAGGTTTGCTTAGAGATGTCCAATGCCTCGAGATTAATTTTGAAGCATGTGAAGCATGTTTCTGATGTCCGGTTAAACTTAGCTTCTGTTGGTAAGTTGTGTGATGAAACTATAACAACTCATTTTTAGGTAATAGTTGGAAGCTCACTAAGGGTTTCATGGTTGTGGGTAGAGGTACTAAGCGCTCCACTTTACATAACTCGGGCTAAAATTGTAAAAGATGTTCATGTAGCTGAGTTTGTTGATGGATCTGACTTGTGGCATAAGAGGTTATGTCATATGAGTGAGAAAGGGGCATCTGCTTTAGTTAGAAAGAATGTATTGGCTGATGTTGGAAAGCCAAATTTACAGAAAATTTCTCATTGCTCTGTTGGAAAGCAAAATAGAGTGTCTTTCAAGAGTCACCAACCTTTAAGGAAGTCAGAGATAGGTGATTTGGTTCATTCTAATGATAAAAGTGTTGATATGATGACAAAGATATTGTCGAAGAAGAGCATGAAACATGTTTCTCTATCGCCGGATTTGTTAGGGCCTCAACCTAGTGGAGAAGGGGGACATTTGTTGGGTTAATTATCTCCTTGTAAAGCCCAAACCCATTATTTTTGGTGTGTCCTTGAAACATGACAGACCCAATATAATGCATCATGATAATTACGGTAAAAGGCTAACCCTAAGGGTATGTGAAACTGTGAGAGCATTGTGTGTGAGCAGTAGCTTTGAAGAAAGGAGAGAGAGAGAGAGAGAGGCCAACACAATTCACAACTACTTCATCACTCATATTTCTTCAATTTGGAAGGTAAGATTGTCTACTGGAGGTCTCTAGAAGGGTCAGAAATTTTGTGAAGAGTTGTTGTCCGCAAGAAGTACCTGTTACCGTCAGTCTTGGTGGTTTTGGAAATCCAACGGTGAAATCTTCTCCAATTTCTCTGAAATTTTTACTGGAGTTTTACTACTAACAGTTCGTTGTTTTGGACGGTCGGATTTGAGATCTGAGCTCTATTTTGTTTCCAAAAAATTCGTGAACAATGATAATTTTTCTAGTGAAGAGATTCTTGAACTCTTCCTTATTTAATTTCAACTTGTTGATATTTTGGGTCATTGTTGGTGACCATTTAAGGATTAGGAAGATTTGTATTGATATACTTTGTGATTGGTTTTTTTCAGACTCATTATACCTTTGTTTTGGTATTATTGGAGTATTTACCGTCCCGTGGGTTTTTTTATCTCTATTGAGAGGTTTTTTCCACGTTAATTATTGGTGTTGATTTATTCTTCTGTTTTCGACTGCATATTGGTTTTTGTTTGGATTTATTGATTGCGTTCAGGGTGTTTCCATATTGTTTTGATAAAAGTGAATCTTATTGCTTCCGCTGCCTGACTCCCATACCCTTTGACGAGTCTTGTTGGAAAAATTTGAGGAGGGAAACATCGAGGTGACAAATAAGAATGAGAATAAGAGCCCAACATACAAGGGAATGACACCACCTTCAACCCAAAGCCGTAAGGCATTGAGTTTGTGGGTCTTCTTTCTTATATGTGGGACTTTCTCATTTATACTCAATGTGAGACTTAGACTCACACTTGGATACCTAACAATCTCCCCTTCAAGTGAGAGTGTCTCTTCCACATTGGTACACTCCCCCTCGAGTGGAAGCATTTTCAAACACAAGTACCTCACACAAACGATCATCACTTGTATTGCCGTTTACACACTTAAATAGAGATCAAACTGTACACGTCGACGAGCCGGTCACAACCATGGACTCTGATACCACTTGTTGAGAAAATCCGAGGGGGAAAACACTCAGGATATCAAACACAAATGAGATAAGACCCCAACCCACCTGGGGTATCAAACAAAAATGTGGGTCTTCTTTTTTCTATGTTGCTCAACTTTCTCATTTTTACTCAATGTGGGACTTAAACTCACACTTGGATACCTAACAATCTCTCCCTCAAGTGAGAGTCCCTCTTCCACATTGGTGCACTCCCCCTCGAGCTAAAGTATTTTCAAACACGATTACCTCACTCACAAATAACCCTTACTTCCACATTGGTGCACTCCCCCACGAGCTAAAGTATTTTCAAACACGATTACCTCACTCACAAATAACCCTCACTTGTACCGTTGTTTACACACTTAAACGGGACATTCTTGCCTGAAACCTCCGCCAGGAAGACTTTCAATACAGGGATCCAACTGTAATCATCTGAGTCGGCTACAAACCATCAGCTGTGATACAACTTGTTGGAAAATTCGAGGGGAGAAACATCGAAGAGACAAACAAGAATGAAACAAGAGTCCAACATACAAGGGAATGACACCACCTCCAACCCAAAACCTTAAGGCATTGGGCTTGTTGGTCTTCTTTCTTATATATTGCTCAACTTTCTCATTTCTACTCAATGAGGGATTTAGACTCACACTTGGATACCCAACACTTGCTAACTGATGATGTTGATTTATAATAATAAGTTAATGACTTTTTGGTACCTTGGTTCACAGAAGATGGTGATTTTGTAGAAACATTGAACTTTAGTCAACTATACTTTCTAAACAAGTAGTAATAACTAAATTTTTGTTTCAACAATCTGGTTTACGATTTGCAGTCATATTTTCACAATCAGAAGATGTTCCCTTTGCGAATGCATGTGAAGGGGAACAAATGGACATTTCAGTTCAGATTTTAACCGAACAACAACAACATAATATATATGTCGGAGTGTGTGACCCCTTGCATACAGGCCATGCAATTACGTGTTGGTGATAATGGTAAGAATAAGTAGAAGAATTCAATGCATTGAAGAATCTTTTGGCATAATTTACTGGTTAGTACATAGGGTCAAGCTTCAGATATTCTTTGACGTTAATGTGTTGCAAATCCAAAATTAGTACTCTTTTGTACGATGTTTTATGCAGTAATATTTAGTCGGATAGATCTTGGAGGAAAACTTGTTATGGGTTTCAAAAGTGCATCAAATTCTAGAGATACTTAGGTTGGGACACAATTTCCATTACTATGTGGTCTCTTATTTGAATTATGCATCTCTATTACTATTAATTTTTTCGGTTGTTGAATGTGATGAATATTGTAAAATGGGATACTCCCGCATTTGCATAATCTAATTCAGCAAAGCGAACCACCTCTTCTAGAATCAAGAATCTACCATCTGGATGAAGCACAAAATTTACTTCGTTCTCTCCCTATTATGAATCTAAGCATGTTCACAATCGAGGATCAAGAATGTTAAATCAATCCCTATATTTTTATTTTGTAGGTTAGCTATTGCGAGTTAAATATAGATTGATGTAAAGATTAGTATTTTATGTGGTATTTGTGCTTGATTTCAATCAGGAACCACACTTTTGGAAAGAGAACTATATTCAGTACGTAAGTATTTAACCTTCATATTTGGTATTATGTTTGGTGCTTGGTCTAATTAGTGGTATATATTATTTAGAGCATTAGTAATAAGTATCAACCTATGTTTGAATTAATTAAAACTTGCTTTGAATATTTGATTGAAGGTTGGTTTTAAACAATGGGAATACACAAACTCAATACTATAAGAAAACAGATAAATAACTGTTAGAAAATAGTGTTGGTCATATAGTGGACGCAATAAATTAATGTGTTGCGTCGGCTTGGCTAATGCTAAAGATTACAATTGCTAGCATCGACTTGACCCATGCCAAAACTGATGATTTTTAGTGTCAACTTGACCCACGCTAAGATTGACGCATGTGGTCACAAATTAGATTTAACTTTCCCAATTTTATTTTGTCCCCGTTCATTTTCTTCTTCGTGGAAAAACTTCGTTCGACCTCCATTAATTCAATCTCCATTCTTTCAATATTTGCCTCTAGTTTTTAATCTAATCTCAAGATATTCTTCTTCAACTCTACAAAATCATTTGCACCGATTGATTTTGGTTGTGTTAGTCTAGGTTGTCGCTGCTACTCCTCTTTTGTTCTCCTCTACTGCTCTTCCTTTGTTCTCCTCTACTATTACTCCTAAGTTTTCTACGTGTCGGTGGTGCCTTTCATCTTCGCGATAGTGGTTTTTCAGCTTGGATGGTGGTGGTTCTTCTACGCGATGATTCATCTCCTCGTAGTTCCTGTTTACGATGTTCATCTTCAGGATGACTTAGACGGTGGTAAGTGTTCTAACTTTTTTAGTGCTTGTGTTTGAGATTGATGACTTTGGTTTCTTGACAAAGATGAACTGATGAATGATAAATGTAGGTTTGTGTAAGTGGTAATTTTTGCTTTCTGTTCATCCATAATTTCCAAAACATCATAAACAGGTAAGTTTTATCTTAAATTTATTTTGATTTTGGTTTTGATTTTGTCTCTAAGATTTATTACGTTGAAATTGGTTTATATCTTTGAAATGGAATCACTTTTGGCAAATAACAATGATAATGTTTATTTTATTTTTTGTCTATTGTGTTAGTAGCATCGATAAAGCCAACGCTACCTCTTTCCTTTCTTGTATAGGTCTTAGCATCGTTTAAGACGACACTATTTGAGTCTTATTTGAAATCAGACACTAACTTCAATTAGCTTTCAGCAATTTAACGTCTGTTACATGAAGGACGATATTCTGACGCATTAGCATCAACTTTTGCCCATTTGCATCAATTTTTTGCCAACGCTGTTCCCTCAATTTTTTGTAATGCAAGTAAGTTTATTACCCTATACGAATATAATTAATAAGATTATATATGTACAAAAAATTTTGCTTGCAAGAGATTAATAAATAACAAAATAACATTACAAGTCATAGCAAAAGACACAAATCAGTGTGAGTGAAGGAGATAAAGAAATACAAAACAAATACTAAAAAAATAATCAAAAGAAAGTAAAGGATAGAGAAAATTATAGTAATAGAAGGAATATAATAAGAGTGTCTAGAAAATAAAGAAGAATTCATCTTTTTAGAGCTCAAGATAATATCCAAACAAAAAGTCACTTAGACAAATGTTCTCACACTTAAAATTTCATTTAATTTTCATAGTAAAAGGCAAGTGACAGTTAGTTATAACTAATAAATCCCAAATATGCAATGCCTAATGCTACTAGAATGAAATGCAAAAGTGGTTTCGAACATTTTAAAACAAATAAAGGGGAGTTTTACAATTCAAATTTCAAAAATAAAATAAAAATGAGATCTCCTTAGCTGGATTTGTTGGTGAGGTGGGGTGTGTTACATGCTCCCTCGTGCTTTCCATGCTTCTTTTGCTTTGCTTTCCCTAATTCCTTATCACTGTGTTTGCTTCCTCTTACCTTATCTTATTTCCCTTGTTTAGTGGAAACTATATGCACACAAATGTATCTAAACATATTTACAAATAGTTGCCAAGTATACGTTTTCTACAAATATTTACAAATTTCAAACAATATAAAATAAAGAAGAGAAATATGTTTTTGAGTAAGATAAATTTATCTTGACATACTTCTTGTAATCCTTCTTGCGTTTCTAAAATATTTACATTATTGTGTTTTATGTAAGAATATTTAAATTAAATATTATAAATTCTGGTCAATGTAACTGATAGGACTGACTCTAATGAAAGAAGAGTCAATGTGATGGTTCTTAAAAGGCTAATAGAGTCAGTGGAGATTTTATTTTTATGTATAGTTTAAAAAACATATGATAGAAATTTTTATCTGTATGTGTACATTAACTTTTTTGACAATCAAGAGAAAAGAAAAGGAAATAAATAAGAGAGGGGAAAAACAAATAAGAAAATCTAGAGGAATCGTCAAGTCATTAAGGAACATGGATCCTAGTATGTTTTCTTGTCTGTTTTTGTGAGAATCATAAATTCTAGGATCCCATGAAATTTTCATGAATGGAAAAATAAATTACATGTGATATCAGAACAACGGTTATTTGAATTTGTGATTCTCCATTATTAATACTTTTTCTCAATTTTATAACCCTAAATCCATTATTATCACAAAGTGCATAGTATTGAAAGATGTGATTGCAAATTTTTTTAATCCTTTAACAAATGAGCAGCAAATTCTTGACATGTTTTGTTTCTTTGTAGGTCATCATAAAGAAAGGGGTTTCTTTATCTGCATGTCATAAAACTTCACCTTTTATATTGCCTTGGTTGCGGGTCCGCTCCCTATAAAAGGATAAATAACCATTTTTTGAGCCCATTAATTTTCTCATATAATTACAGCACCATAAGAGAATTGAAATTGAAAGCCTTGGCTATGGGCTCGCTCCTTGTATAAGGATAAATAACCATTTTTTTCAAATGGGTGAGCCAATTGCTTTTCTGACATAATTAAAGTTGTAGGAAATAATTGAAATTGAAAGTCGAAAGAATTTGGCTTGTCGTGGCACATTAATTTATTAATTTATGAATTAAATTAATTAATTTTGGATTAATTATAAGATTGATTTGTAATCACCAAAGTGATCAAATCTAATTTTAATTACACATTGAATGGATATTTATGTATGGGTATATGAAAGTCTATTGTTATAGGATATTTAAAAATCACCCAGATGTTGACTAATTGTTCTTATAATTATTGATTTTGATAAATGGAGATGTAAAGGCACTGTTAGTATAATTAGGGCATATACTATTTTTGCAAATGAGATCACGATGGTTTTGCAAACTAAAAGAGGAAATAAATTATTGAAAATAAGAGAAGGAAAAGGAGTCGCCACCATAGTTTATTATGAAAAATCATGAAAAAATCAAAAAAGAAAATGGTCTGTGAAGTTGGATTTAGGGTCCGGGGGTCGATTTCGTGCGGGAAAGGTATTAGTAGCCCCACAACGCTGGTCCTAAGATGGTATCTTTAATCAAATGAGTAAAATGAGTGTGGTTCTGAAAATGTTTATTTGCCCAAAAGAAAAACAAAAACGCAAATAAAAACAAAGAAAAGTATTTTATTTTTGGAGCCTGACATGGATTGACCTTGCTCCTACGCATTTCTATGCATGATGGAAAATTAGTGCTCACGTAGTTCTGGTTTAAAATTTTGTTTGTTTGGGTGTTTGATTTTTTTTAATTTTGAAAATTTATATTTTTATTTTTAGATATTATATATTTTTTACTTTTATGAAAACTTGACGTTAAAAATTTTGAAAATTGAATATCTTGGAGATTTATGATTCGCTAGTGGAAGTACAAGGAGGTGTGAATGACCGTGCTCAATACTTCTATACGAATCAGAGTTATGTGTGTGTATAAAATTTTTGAATTAAATTTGCGCATGGTGAGTGCAGTCATTTGGATATTTAATCAAATAAAGCTCAAGAAGAAACGGTGCGTGTGTGAAAAATAAGTGTTGCAAGTAGCAAGAACTAAAAAGCTAAACTTAATGGGCCCACAATTTCTTTTAAAAACAAAATAAATTAATAAAAAATGGAAAGAGAGTGAATGTGAGGGTTTAGTGGATTCTATAGGTGTTATTCCATTCGGCTTGGTGTGAGGTGTCACTCGGTTCGGCTTGGTGACAAGCGGTGACACTCAGTTAGGCTTACTAAAAAGCACACTCGGTTCACTTGGGTGAAAAGGTGCACTCGGTTCGACTTGGTAAAAGGACTCTCGCGCTTGGTAAAGGCACTCAGTTCTACTTGGTAAAAGGCACACTCAGGCTTTGATGGAGGTGTTTTAGGTACTCATGGATTCGTGCTCACGCTACACATGATGCGGTAGTGGAAGATGTACTTTGCACGATCAAAACAAGCATGGAGCTCCTCAAGATAAGCGAAAGCAATGGAGAAAGGAAGAAGCACCGTGAAGAGATGAAAAGGATGAAGGAAGCTATGGTGTTGGGAGGTGAACTAGGTGATGCAAGCCTTGAAGGAGGTTAGGCCAACCTTCAAGAGAGAGTCTCTAGCTTCTTGGAGAAGAAACTTAATAGGAAACTTGATCAATGTGCATAAATTTCAGCATCATTTCACTATGGAAAATCAAGCTTACAAGAGAGGTCTTTACACCTCTTATTTATAGAATAAAGGATGAGCTACTTAGCTTACCATGAAAGCTATCTAGGTAGCGTATGGGAGAAGCTAGGTCTAGAAACCCTAGCTTGCATCACACGCTAGGGTTGGGGTTTACCTAGCGTGTGAAGCATGCCACCTAAGCCCTAGGTCAAGCATCTCCCACCAATAAGAAGGTGCCACATGTCCTACTCTAATAGGCGCTCCTAAATCTAAACCTAGGTGCCTTTTACAAACCCTAAGGAACCTAGGTTTTTATTTACAAAAAGAAATTTTCCTATGCTAAATTTTACAATTTTCCAAATGATCCTCAAATCTCATAATAGTCAGCATTTTTATTTGTGTATGTGTCTCTGACTCTTCATTAGCTTCAAGATGTATGAGCATAACTCTGGTGACTGAACCTTGCTCGAGCCTTCTTCCATCATCCCCTCCCTCTTAAAAAGGATATGACCTTAGATCTAGCTCATCTACCTCGTCTTCATTACTACTTACAAAAGGAATGAGATCAATTACAGTAAAGGTAGTATGTACTCCATATTCTTGGGGTAGATCTAATTGATAAACATTGTTATTAATTTTCTTTAAGATTTGAAATGGTCCATCACCACGGGAACTGAGTTTAGACTTTCTTTGGTTTGGAAATCTATCTTTTCTTAAGTGAAGCCAAACCCAGTCTCCCTCTTTAAAACTTATTTCTCTCTTCCCTTTATTGTTTTGCCCAACATATTTATCACTTTGTTGTTGTATTTGAGTTTTAACCTTCTCATGCAATTTTCTTACAAAATCAGCCCTTGATGCCTCTTCTTTATGGATAAAATCAGTGGGATTGGGCAAAGGAATCAAATCTTTTGGAGTGAGAGGATTAAACCCATATACAACCTCAAAAGGTGAAAGTTTAGTAGTCTTGTGAACTACTCTATTGTAAGCAAACTCAATATGAGGAAGATACTCATCCCATGATTTGTGATTACCCCTTCAAGATTGCCTTCAACATAGTGGATAGAGACCTATTAACAATTTCTGTTTGTCCATCCGTTTAAGGATGACATGAAGTAGAAAAAATAAGTTTAGTTCCTAGTCTTCCCCAAAGAGTTCTCCAGAAATGACTAATGAACTTAGGATCTTTATCTGACACTATAGTTATATGTAAACCATGAAGCCTAACCACATCTCTTAAGAAGAGCCTAGAAATATTGCTTGCATCATCTACTTTGTGGCATGGAATGAAGTGTGCCATCTTACTAAAACGACCCACCACTACAAAAATAGAATCAAACCCCCTTTGAATTCTAGGTAGCCTAAGGACAAAGTCCATACCGATATCCTTCCAGGGATCACAAGCAACAGGCAGTGGGGTCTACAATCCATGAGGCATGACTCTAAATTTTGTTCGTAAACAAGCAATACATTTATAACAATACCTCTGTATGTCTCCTCTCATGTGAGGCCAAAAGAATTTTTCTCTTAGTATGCACAAAGTTTTCTTACTGACCCATAAGAGCCCCTTCATGTGACTCTTTTACAAGAAGTTTCCTATGTGAACCAAGGGGTATACACAATTTTCCTTCTTTAAAGAGATACCCTTGGTTTACATAGTAACCTTCCTGAGGTTTTCGTTGACATTTGGTAAAGATGGATGAAAATTCAGGATCTTGATTACATAATTCAATTATGTTATCAAATCCAAGAATTTGGGCACCTAGTTTAGAAATCAATACATGTCTTCGAGACAATGTGTCAGCCAAAATGTTAGTTTTGCCCTTCTTGTATTTAATCACATATTGAAATTGTTCTAGAAATTCCATCCACTTAGCATGTCTTTTATTTAACTTATTTTGACCCTTCAAATACTTAAGTGACTCATGATCATTATGAATAATGAACTCTTGGGACACAAGATAATGTTCCCAAGTTTGAAGGGCTCTTATCAAAGTATAAAGTTCTTTATCATAGGTGGGATAATTAAGAGTGGCACCATGTAGTTTTTCACTAAAATATGCAATGGGGTGCCCACCCTGAAGTAACATGACACCTATGCCTACTCCCAATGTATCACATTCTAGCTCAAAGGGTTTAGAAAAATCAGGTAGAGCCAGAATGGGTGCATTAGTGAGCAAGAACTTTATTCTTTGAAATGCATTTTCTTATTTTTCACCCCAAAGGAATGTAACATCTTTCTTCACCAACTCATTGAGAGGTGAAGCGAGACTAGAAAAGTTAGGCACAAATCTTCTGTAAAAGCTGGCCAAACCATGAAAACTCATTACTTCTCCTACATTCTTTGGGGGTGGGCCACTCTTGGATGACTTTTATTTTTTAGGGGTCCACATGAACCCCATTTTTATTAACAATGAATCCTAGGAGAACAACACTATCTACACAAAAGGTACATTTATCTACATTGGCAAAGAGTTGGTATTTCCTAAGAACTAGCAAAACTTTCCTAAGATGGTGGATATGAGACTTTACACTAGTGTTATACACAAGAATGTCATCAAAATAGACTACTACAAATTTTCCTATACAATCCCTAAGGACATGATTCATTAGCCTCATAAAAGTGCTAGGTGCATTAGTTAGCCCAAAAGGCATCACTAACCACTCGTATAGTCCAAATTTGGTCTTAAAAGTGGTTTTCCACTCACCACCCTCCTTGATTCTAATTTGCTGATATCTGCTTTTTAGATCAATTTTAGAAAACACTTGTGGACCAATACAATTCATCAAGCATATCATCAAGTCTAGGAATTGAGTGCCTATATTTAATATTTATGTTGTTAACTGCGCAATAGTCACAACACATTCTCCATTTACCATCTTTTTTGGGCACCAACAAAACTGGCACAGCGCACGTGCTAAGACTCTTTTGAACCCAACCCTTGTCTAATAACTCTTGAACCTAGGATTCTATTTCCTTGGTTTCCTCTAGATTTGTTCTATATGTCGGTCTGTTGGGCAGACTAGCACCCGTAAAAAAATCAATTTGATGTTCTATTCCCCTAAAAAGTGGCAATCTCGTAGGCCCATCATTAGGAAATACATCATCAAATTATTTTAAAAGTTTTTCAATTTGTGGAGACAGAACCTTAGATTCAGTTTTATCAGACTGTGCACATATGAGTGTTCCTTTACACAACAAGAGGTATGGAGGTTGCTCAATAAGGAGACAATGTTTTAAAGAATTTTTAGTTAATAAAGACTCCTTTTGAGTGACCTCGTGGGAAAGAACACCTAGCTCCCACACCTCAGATTCATCTTTAATGCTTAGGTTTTGAGATTTTTGAACTTTTTTTTTCTTTTCACTATCTAATTTCTTTTTAATTTGGACTTGATCCTCCAACACCTGAGTAGGAGTCAAATGATGAATTACAAACTTTTTATGTTTATGGGTGAAGGTAATTTCATTGGTAAGACCATCATGAATAGTTTGTTTATCAAATTGCCATGGTCTTCCCAATAAAACATGACAAGCTTCCAAGGGAACTACATCACATAAAACTTCATCAACATAGTTTCCCATAAAAAGCTTGACCTTCACTTGATTTTTAACATTAATGTCCCCCCATCATTAATCCAATGTAATTTATAAGGTTTAGGGTGGGGTAATGATGTGAACCCGGTTAGGAATAAACCCCAGAACCCACAACAAAGAGTAGTTGAATGCCCCAAGATCCCTAAATATTCAGATTTAGGAAGATCTACTTAGAACCCTTGTCTTGTGGAAAAGAAAACGCAGCAAAGACCCTAAAGTATGGTAAACGCCACAAGCATGATCAGCCCTTGATAAGTTGCAAGTCCAAATGAAGAACTCAAGAGAGAAACTCTCACTTCTGAAATTTTCAGATTCAAATTCGCATTTCCCATTCAAAGTTGCTATTTACATGTGTTTTTTTTTTAATTAAGTAGACCTTTCAGCTTTTAAAAAGCTAACCTAACTCTTCAACAGCCTAGAAGCCTCCAAATTTAATGCAGCAGCAGCTTTTTGGCAGACTTTTAGATGACTAATTATTACATCAAATGGGAAAACGAAAAACACAATTTACTAAGCATGACTACTCTAAGCCCGATGGAAAATTAATCAAAATACATCAAAATAAAAAATTTAAAATATGCCCACAAAATAATGGGTGACTCTTCAGATTTTAACCTAAGCCCAAAATAGCCCATTTACACTTAAACTAAATCTGGAGATGCATTTTCTATGGGCCCTTCTCTTCAAATGATTTGCTTTTAGCCCAAATCTCCTTCATTTAATTCCTTCATCAGCCCATATCAAATTAAGAACGTGATTAGGCTTCAATTCAATCTTAGAATTTGTTTACGCAGTCAAAATGTCTTGAATTAGCCCAATTGTAATACCCTAGAAAATAGCTATGGAATAAAAACTAAACCAAAATTTAATTTTAGAGATAAATAAGATAATACCTATTTTTTTAACAGAAGAGTTGTTTAAGTAAATAAAAGATAATTATTTACTTTTTATTTTTATAGCAAACACCAACTCTCTCTCCCTTAAAAGATATTTTGTTTTATTCTAATAAAAACTACCAACTCTCTCTCTAAGATATTCTATCTCTCTAAGAAGATATTATATTTTATTCTAATAAAAATCACCAATTATCTCTAAGAAGATATTTTATCTCTCTAAAAAGATATTCTGTTTTATTCTAAT
>Ga0209700_107524_pt1 | contig 15231 bp, 14 predicted proteins | sample SiratroredBW_FD_187528 | JGI IMG/M metagenome (GOLD analysis project Ga0209700, IMG submission 187528) | Root nodule microbial communities of legume samples collected from California, USA - Siratro red BW (SPAdes) (version 2) | ecosystem: Host-associated > Plants > Roots > Nodule | place: USA...
AGACTGATTTTCTTTACTTTTTTCCTTTTTTACGAATTTTATTTTAACTTTATTCATAAAATAGAATAGAACCAAAACTCTTTTTTTATTTAAATAATAACACACATTTTTATTTTTATTTTATATTATTTTATATTTTGAAATAATTTTATTTGCCCAAATTGGGTGTTGACAGCTGCCCCTCCTTACTTAAATTTTACTAGATGATCTAAACTTATGAAGTTCAGATTATATGAGTAAAAGATAAGTAAGGACAAAAACACTAATTTCATTCGGTTATGAAAATAAAAGACAATAAAATAAATGTATAGATAGAGGCCGAGACCTTGTACTGAGACGAGAGAGTCGCCTACCTTAAACTGACATTGTACTAAGATAAGAGGTTGTAAATTTTGGATTTGAACTGACCTTGTACTGAGACGAGAGGGTCGTAAATTTTGGATTGAAGTGAGCTTGTACTGAGACGAGAGGGTCGTAAATTTTGGATTGAAGTGAGCTTGTACTGAGACGAGAGGGTCGTTGTTCTTCATTTTGACCTTGTACTGAGACGAGAGGGTCGTAAATTTTAGATTGAAGTAACCTTGTACTAAGACGAAAGGGTCGTTGTTCTTCATTTTGACCTTGTACTAAGATGAGAGGGTCGTAAATTTTAGATTGAAGTGACCCTGTACTGAGACGAGAGGGTCGTTGTTCTTCATTTTGACCTTGTACTGAGATGAGAGGGTCGTAAATTTTAGATTGAAGTGACCTTTTACTGAGACGAAGGGTCGTTGTTCTTCATTTTGACCTTGTACTGAGACGAGGGTCGTAAATTTTGAATAAATCTCTGGATAATGTTTAAACACCCATGTTGTAAAATGTGGAGATACAACATTGAGTCCTTCCTTTAATAATAATATTTTCTGTTGATTTGCATGAAGTTTGATTTTTCTTGTTGAAAGGTGTATGTTAGATGCACGACAATGCATGATTTTCCTTTTTATTTATTCTTTCTAAAGAATGCATTTACAAATGCATGAAATGTGATTTTTTTAAAAATGCATGTTAGAATACATGAAATTTGTTTGGATATGAATTTTTGATTTTGTTCTTTTTTGAAAAATGCATATAAGAATGCATGAAACTTTATTTTTTTTTGTTTTATTATTTTTGAAGAATGCATATATAAATGCATGAAATTTTGATTTTTTTTTGTTTTATTATTTTTGAAGAATGCATATATGAATGCATGAAATTTGATTTCCTTTTATTTTGTTATTTTTGAAGAATGCATATATGAATGCATGAAATTTGATTTTCTTTTGAAGAATGTATATTAAAATGCATGAAATCTTATTTTTTTTTATTATTTTGAATGAAAATGCATGTTTGAATGTATGAAATTTTACTTTAGATTTTCTTATATGATAATACATATATTAAAGCATGAAATTCTATTTTTCATTTTCGGTGCTAATGTATGTACAACTTTTTTTTAAATAAAAAAAATGATTTTATAAATGATGGTTTTTTCACTGAACTTTTCAAAGATAATGTTTCAAAAGATATGTACTAATTTTTCAAAAGAGAAGATATGTACAAAAGATATTTTCAATGATTTTCAAATGTTTCAAAATTTATGTACAAAAGGAACATTTTCAATGATTTCTTCCAATGTTTATTCAAAAAGTATGTACAAAGATTTTTTGAAATATATATATATATATATATATATATTATGTACATTGAAAAGGATTTTCAATGATTTTTTTTAAAATACATATATGTGCAAAGAATTTAAAAGATCTCAAAAATATGTACAAACTTCAAAGTGAAAATATGTTCAAAAGTTTATTTTTCAAAAGTATGTGCAAAATGTTTTTCTTTGATTTTCCAAAAATACACCCAAAAATATTTTTACTTTTTACCTAATAAGTTTTTGATATAGAATCAGGTGTTCCATGTAAAACTGAATTGATTGGATGCTAACCCTTTTCTAACAAATCTCATAAAGTTGAAACATATGCCCACAAAGATAATCACTAGCTTTCTGTTTAGAAACACAACTTTGATATATGCTTGAACCCTCAGGCGAAGGGTAAGTGAGTAGAGAGTTTGAGATATTTGAAAAATACTGGGGGTGCAAATCTTCCGACAGGGCTGCCCCAGTTTAGGTGCCCCAACTTTGGTAAACCAGACTTTAGATTTGAATGAAAGCACAACTGTTGCTAACAGGGAGATGGCTTTTATAGGGGAATCCCATTCCAATTGTCCTAGCTACATAGACAAAGGTAATGATATGGTATGTGTCAGGAATGAGTTATAAGGTAAACATTTGACGGTGAGGGTGCAAATGAAATCAAATTGCCCCAGTTTGTATATACAAGATTTATGAATGATTAACTATTTATGCGAAAATGGAATAACAAAGGTAGGAAAGAAATAGATTGGCCTCAAGGGTGATGAAGATTAGCTATTTTTGTGAGGTAGGAATGGGGTAGTAAGGGTGCGTAGGAAACCAGATTACTCCAACTAGTGTTGTATCCTCAACCGATTCGTAGAATGACCAAAACTTTAGTCTAATAGAGGCACTCCAATAAATTTATTTTTCCATTTTTTTTTCTTTTTTCTTAACACGTATTATCGATCACATCATCTTGTTACAAAGTTTATTCTTATGAAAATCATTACAATCATTCAACAATCAATATGGACTTTATTGAGCTTGTAACGTGGCCAGGGGTAAAGAGGGTTGTGAAGAAGAGGATAAAAAGGCTCAAAAATTATATTGGGGTTTTATATCTAAACAAGGATCATCACCTAAATCTTGTAATCAACCAAGGTCATCTTCCATGAGCTTTTTATATAACATTCCTTTCCTCTATTTTCTTTCTCTTTGAAGAACACTTGTTGTACACTCTTCTTGACGAACTTTTGAGAATATCTCTTTTTTTCTTTTTCCTTTTCTCTTTTTCTTTCCTTTTCATTTTTCAATTTTTTTTCATATTTTTCTTTTCTTGAGAAGCTTGCAATTTACTCCTTGCCTGATGTGCATTTTCCTTTAAACTTTAGGAACTTCTAATAATACTCATATCTCGATTTTTTTTATTTTTTTATTTTTTTGAATTTCTTTATCAATACCTTAAGCTGAACTTCAAATGGTTGATGATCCTCATTAGGGGTATTTGAAAGAAAAATTTTGTTTTTGCTCAAAGAGGGCGCAATGGATTTGTAAAAGTATTTAGGATGAAGAAACATGGTCATATATCACTTCAAATCATGTTTGCTTAATCTTCAAAAAGATTAACAGTGAAACAAAATTTAATGACTTCCAACACGTTCTTTTTTTTTTTTTTTTTTTTTGACTTTGTCCTATCTTTTACTTAGATTGCCCTTGCAGGTTTTCAGTCTAACCGACTTTTATTTTTTATTTATTTTGAACGCCTTTGAAGACAAGACATAGAAACAATTTTTCCGTTAGTAGTAAAAACGCAACATTTCTGCCTCAGCATAAGAATTTCCTTAAGAAGTAGCAATCCTTGAGGCAAAACTTTTCTTTGGATATTTGGAGAACTTTTAGGCTTTTTTAGGAAAGGTATCAAGCACATATCGAGAAAATTTCTTTGAGAAAGCCAGCTTTTACCTTCGTTAAGCGTTTTGCTATTCACGGTTCATTTTGTCATTTATGATCTTATGAACTCAGTAATTCAAGAACAAATAGTTCATCCCATTGAAAAAGAGAAATTTTGGAACTTTAAGAGTACTAATATTTATAAAACAAGACTTGTGCAAAAGAAAATCCTGTCTCTACGGCATCATATCAAGCATAAAACTTTTTTACTGTGTCAGAGTTAACTGACAAATGAACTCTTCCCCATCCATCTTTGTGAGAATCAGTGCACCACCAGGCAATGCCTTTTTCACCACATAAGGGCCTTCATAATTTGGTATCCATTTCCCTCTGTTATCTCTTTGGACTGTTATGATCTTTTTCATAACCAATTCCCCTTCTTAGAATTCTCTAGGGCGTACCTTCTTATCAAATGCCCTTTTCATTCTTCTTTGGTATAATTGTCCATGACAGACCGCTGCTAGTCTTTTTTCATCGATGAGGTTGAGTTGGTCATGTCTAGCTTGCACCCATTCAGCCTCTTCTAATTGAACCTCCATCAATACTCTTAGAGAAGGAATTTCGACTTCAAAGGGAAGAACTGCTTCCATCCCATATACCAATGAGAAGGGTGTTGCCCCTGTTGACGTTCGAACTGAGGTACGGTATCCATGCAAAGCGAAGGGTAGCATTTCATGCCAGTCTTTGTATGTGACTACCATTTTCTGGACAATTTTCTTTATGTTCTTGTTTTCCGCTTCTACTGCTCCATTCATCTTGGGTCGATATGGAGTAGAATTATGATGTTGAATCTTGAATTCTTCACATAGCTCAGATATCATTTTGTTATTGAAATTTGTAGCATTATCAGTGATGATTCTACCAGATAGACCGTATCTACAAATAATCTTTCTTTTGATGAACTTCGCCACTACTTTTCTTGTCACATTGGCATAAGAAACAACCTCTACCCATTTTGTAAAGTAATCTATGGCCACCAGAATGAAACGATGCCCATTTGAGGCTTTTGGCTCAATAGCTCCAATGACATCTATACCCCACATGGAAAATGGCCATGGTGCGGATAACACATTCAACGTTGTCGGTGATACATTGATATTGTCCACGTATTTCTGACACTTAAGACATTTCCTGACATGGATGCAACAATCATTCTCCATAGTCAACCAGAAATAACCTGCTCTCAAAATCTTTCTAGCCATTGAATGACCATTCATATGAGTTCCAAAAGCTCCTTCATGAATTTCTTTCAAGATCAATTCTGCCTCTTTCGCATCTACACATCTAAGGAGCACCATATCATGATTTCTTTTATACAATACTTCCCCATTTAGGATAAACTTTGCAGCCAATCTTCTTAACATTCGCTTATCATTCTCAGAGGCCCCTTCAGGGTATTCTCGGTTCTTGAGATATTGCTTAATATCGATATACCATGGTTTGTCGTCTAATTCTTCTTCTATGAAGGAACAATAAGCCGGATGTTCGTGACTTTTCATCTTGATCTTTGGTAGTTCACCTCCTTGGTTTACCTCAAACATAGATGATAAGGTTGCTAATGCATCAGCCAATTGATTATCTTCTCTCGAGATGTGATGAAATGTTATAATATCAAAATACTCAATTAATCCCTTAATATAAGCTTGATAAGGAATCAACTTTTGATCTCGAGTTTCCCACTCTCCTTTTACTTGTTGGACAACAAGGGCAGAATCTCCATACACTTCTAAACATTTTGCCCCTAATTCAATGGCAGCTCGAATACCCATAACACGCCTCATATTCTGCTGTATTGTTGGTACAATCGAAACACAATCTTGTTGTCATAGGTATGCATTGCTTTGCAGGAGAGATAAGAACTGCTCCTATTCCATGCCCCAATGCATTAGATGCTCCATCGAAGAACAATGTCCATGTATTCTTGTTATTGTCATCTTCAAGGACCAAAATTTCTTCATCCGGGAATTCAAGTTGCATGGATTGATAATCTTCAATGGGTTGGTGTGCCAAGTAGTCTGCAAGGACACTGCCTTTGATAGCTTTTTGAGTGACATACTGTATGTCATATTCAGATAACAACATTTGCCATCGAGCTATTCTCCCCGTTAGAGCATGTTTCTCAAAGATATACTTGATTGGATCCATCTTGGAGATTAACAATGTTGTGTGACTTAACATATATTGTCTCAATCTATGGGCAGCCCAAACCAAATCACAACAAGTCCGTTCTAATATGGAATATCTTTGCTCACAATCTGTAAATCTTTTGCTCAGATAATAAATGGCATGCTCTTTCTTTCCCGTTTCATCATGCTGACCTAGAACACAGCCCATTGATCCATCTAATACTGTCAAGTATAAAATAAGAGGTCGCCTAGGAACTGGCGGAAGTAATATTGGGGGTTCTTGTAGATATTCCTTAATCTTCTCAAAAGCTGCTTGACAATCTTCATTCCATTCTTTGGTCTTATTCTTGCGCAACAACTTGAATATGGGCTCGCAGGTGGAAGTCAATTGAGAAATGAACCTAGCAATATAGTTTAGTGTTCCTAGAAAACCCCGAATTTCTTTTTCCGTGCATGGATGAGGCAGTTCTAAAATTGCACGAACCTTGTATGGGTCCACTTCGATCCCCTTTTGACTTACAATGAAACCTAGAAGTTTTCCAGATCTCACCCCAAAAGTGCATTTTGCTGGATTCAGCCTGAGCTTGAACTTTCTTAATCTTTCAAATAATTTTCTCAGGTTAGCTAGATGTTCTTCTTTGGATTTGGACTTGGCAATCATATCATCAACATAAACTTCAATTTCTTTTTGCATCATGTCATGAAAAAGAGTTACCATTGCCCTCTGATACGTTGCTCCAGCGTTTTTAACTCCGAATGACATCACTTTGTAACAAAAGGTTCCCCATAAAGTAATGAAAGTAGTCTTCTCCATATCTTCCGGTGCCATTTTTATCTGATTATACCCAGAAAAACCATCCATGAATGAGTACAATGAAGATGTAGCAGTGTTGTCCACTAACATGTCAATATGTGGTAGTGGAAAATCATCCTTAGGACTTGCCCTATTTAAATCGCGATAATCAACACACATTCTCACCTTCCCATCTTTCTTCGGTACTGGCACGAAATTTGCTACCCATTGGGGGTATTTGGCTACCGCCAGAAAACCCGCATTAAACTGTTTTTCCACTTCTTCTTTTATGTTCAGAGTCATTTCAGGTTTCATTCTTCTTAATCTCTGCTTAATTGGAGAGCATTCCGACTTAAGAGGCAATTTATGTTGTACTATATCAAGATCTAGTCCAGGCATGTCTTGATAGGACCAGGCAAACACATCTTTAAACTCCCTTAACAGAGAGTATAACCGTTCTTGCATCCCCTTTGTCAGACTAGTTCCAATTTTAACATATTTTTCTTCCCCATCTTCTCCCAAATTAACTGTCTCAAGTATCTCTTCATGTGGTTTGATTTCTCTTGTCTCTTGTTCCATTAATCTCAACAATTCTAAAGGGGGTTCACAGTCCTCGTCGTAATCATTTTCTATATCCTCGATAGGGAGTTCGAAATTTGGATGCGAAATATTCAAGTTTTCAAAATCATCACATCTGCATTATCCGATTTTAGGCAAATAAATAGGCAAGAAAGCAAATAAGGAACACAAGTTTATTGGAAAAGAAATGCAAACTGACTTTTATTTATTGAACTTGAAAATCACAAATTTTTAAGCCCAAACCAAGGCTTTATTGAATTTGAAAAACATAAAGTTTTAAGCCCAAACCAAGGCTTTATCGAAAGAAAGAAAAGCAACGATTACATTTCATCATTGGCAAACACCACGGGTAAATCTTGGAACTCCCAATTGTTGATTCTCGCATTAGGAAGGCAAGGGCGCACGAACTTGAAACTCTCTTCAGTTGGTGCTTCTTCAATTACAACCACTTGGTCGGTATTTATCCATCCTGTACTTCGGAATGTTTGTCCTATATCACACAGGGTTATTCCTTCTTTTCTTCCCTTGAACATTTTCTTCTTGTCTGCCCATGTGGGTTTGTACCCTAGTCCATGTCTTCCCTTGTTCTCAGTTAGCTCAAGCGGATTCAGGAGTCCTTGACCATTTTTCCCTAACTTCTGTCCATACTTGTATCCTTCCTTCAGCATGGTCTATGCCATCATTATCGATGCCTTCGGTAAGTGCGGACTGATCTTAAAAGGTTCAACATACATTGTTCGCACAATCTCTAGGGCTTGGAAAGAAGTTTCCAGAGCCTCTTCAGCAGTCTCAATATAGGGAGTAGGCAATGGTCCACTCACTAGTAAATCTTCCTCACCCGAGACTATGATTAACTTGTCATTGACTATGAACTTGAGCTTCTGGTGCAAAGTAGAAGGTACAACACCAGCTGAATGTATCCAAGGACGCCCGAGCACGCAACTATAAGCAGGAAGTATATCCATCACTTGGAACACGACCTTAAAGTTACATGGTCCTACTTGTATAGGCAATTCAATTTCACCAATAACCTCTCTCCGGCTTCTATCAAAGGCTCTTACAACCATACTGCTAGGGCGTAGATATGCCCCTTCACAAGATATTTTATCCAATGTAGTTTTTGGTATGACGTTCAGGGATGAATCATTGTCAATAAGTACTCTTGCTAGCACATAGTCCATGCACTTAACTGATATATGCAAAGCCTTCTTATGACCTTTTCCTTCAGTGGGTATTTCATCTTCAGTAAATGTTAAGTAATCATTGGCCTTGATATGGCTCACTATCCCTTCAAATTGATCCAAAGATATATCACGTTCCACATGGGCTCTATTAAGGATCTTCATTAACAGCTTTCGGTGAGAGGTAGAATGCATTAACAAATCCAGCAGTGAAATTCTTGCCGGTATGCGGTTCAATTGATCAACCACTTTGTACTCGCTTTGCTGTATAAAGCGCAAAAATTCACCGGCTGCCTCATCAAAAATTTCCTGTTGCTCTTCCCTTCAGGTTCTTGGTCAACTTGTAAGGCTTTCCCTTTCAGAAATGCCTTAGCTTTCTCGATAGTGACCTCTTCATTGGCCTTCTCTAGACTTTTGTCATTCCGCAACTCTGGTGGGGTGAAAAGACGTCCACTTCTCATCATTCCTCCAATCCCAGAAATATTATCCACATCGGTCTTATCCACATCTGTAGTCTCATTTTCTTGTCTTTCACACAAGTCATTGTTTAAAACACTGATCCCATACTTCCATGGAACTGCCTTATCGTTCTTGTATGGGAAAGGAGATGAAATTTGTATCACCACATGATGCACTTCCGTTGGCGCGATTGATTCTCGGGTGAAATGTATTACCAATGGTTTCGGTCTTGGTATATTTGATTCTTCACCAATTTGAACGAATACTTCTTCCTCCTTCCTTTGGTGACAAATTTGTAGCATATGTCGATCCATCAAGTCTTGTAAGAAACTTTTGAATTCAGAACATTCCTCAATTGAATGATCATTATCGGCATGAACCCACACGAATCTTCTGAACAATTGATGAGTTTAAAATAACCCATCTGACATATCAATGAGAATATATCTTTTAGCGAACTCTTCATATTTTCAACACTTCTTATCAGCCCTTGACCTTCTTCACTTATAACAGCATTTGTGGAAGGTCCTGCATGTCCCGATAAAGGATTCTTTTCAACATTTGGCTTATTTTCTTGGAAAGTCAACCATCCAGAGTCTATTAATGACTGAACTTTGAACTTCAATGCTCTACAGTTCTCAATCGAATGTCCAACTGCCCCACCATGATAGTCACACCTTGCATTGCCGTCATAAAATTTAGGATAAGGCGGCTGCAAAGGTTTCATGGGACATATTGCAACCATAGCCCTTTGAAGGAGAGTTGGCAGGAGATTCGTGTATGTCATGGGAATTGGAGTAAACTGGACTTGATCTCTTCTTTGGAATGAATTCTGCCCTTGAGTCAGATAAGAATTTGACCCCCTCTCATTCTTCCAATTTGGCTGAACACTCTGCTGGTTTCCTTGAATTGTATTTGCTTTGTAATTGGTTGAGGGATAATGAACTGTGGTGGATGCTACCTGTCCATCATTTTCCTTCTTTTTTCCAGTTTTAAACCCGAACTTCTTACTGGTCGCAGTCGGACCTTATGCAATTTTGCCAGTTTTCAAACCAAGCTCGATTATTTCTCCAACGATGACAACGTCGGCAAAATTAGAAGAAACACTGCCTAGCATATGTTCATAAAAAGGAGATTGTAGAGTGCCCATAAACATAGTCACCACTTCCTTATCATACAAGGGTGGTTCTAATTGAGCAGCTAATTCCCTCCATCTTTGAGCATACTCTTTGAAAGTTTCAGAATTCTTCTTTGACATATTTTGAAACTGTAGTCTATCAGGAGCCATATGAACATTATATTTGTATTGCTTCAAGAAAGCATCCACTAAGTCATTCCATGATCTGATTCGAGCTGGTTGTAGATGCATATACCAGCTTAGAGCAGTACCTGCTAGACTGTTTTGGAAGAAGTGTATTAATAGCTTTTCATCACCAATATGCGCAACCATTTTTTTGCAGTACGTAATTAAATGATTCTTTGGACATGAGGCATCCTTATACTTCTGAAACTCGGGTACCTTGAACTTGGGAGGAATCACAATATCAGACACCAAACATAGACCTGCAGCGTTCCCAAATCCAAAACTACCTCCTCCTTCAATAGCTCTAAGCCTTTCTTCTAGAAACTCCAACTTGTTCTTGGCTTCTTCCGCATCATGGGACATTCCTCGCAAAACATGGGGTTGAACAATGGGTTGTGTAGCCGTAAGGACTACTGGACCCTCAACATTTGTTCCAGTTATGTCAACATTTGGTTGTATAGGAACTGATTCTTGCTGATTTACAGGTGTCCCCGATGGATTCACTGAAATAAGCGGTGGTGGCTGTTCTTGCTCCACTTAACCCTCATAAGGTGGGGAATAATTTGGAGGAAGACCATATGGAGGCCATCCAGTATGATCAAGTCTAGGTATCGGAACAACATTAGTACGGACCATTCCAATCTGTTGCATCACAGGATTGGAAGAGATTGCTTCTTCATTTCTAACCTCGGGACTTTCCCTAGTGTTTTTCATAGCAGCTAAGGCTTCAAGTATCTGAGCCATTTGATCTTTCATTTGATCTCTCAGTTGGTTGAGATAATTTTTCACGGATTCCACTACTTCACCCAAGTTTTCCATCCTTCTGCGATTTGCGTGAGTTCTGTACGGGTGTTGCGGAAATTTAGCCATTATTACGTCTTTTCCGTTATTTTATTTTAAGGAAGTTAGGAAAAAGGAAAAATACAAAAATACCAGACACAAAGATATTATTGTCAAAAATAAAAATAAATAAATAAATAAATAATAAAATAAAATAAAAATAAAATAAAATAAAAAATAAAAATATGATTCAGTTTTATATTTATTATTATTATTATTATTATTTTCCGTGTTTATTTACAAAAGGATTCAGAGAAAAACATGAAGTTAATTACAATTGAAAAATTATGCAAACTAGAAAAAGAGAAAAAATAAAAAAAACCATGAACTATAAGAATTGTAGCATACGCCTGGAGAATTAATAGGAATCTGAGCTTTATTCTTTAATGGGAAAAAGGTTGTCAACTGACAACTTTATTACAACAAGAAAGGAAAAACAAACTAAATGCTGCCAAAGGATAACTTTATTACATGTGTCATAAACAAAAAAGGAAAAACAAACTAGCTAATTCTTGCTACGGGTAACCATTTCTTTCATCAACCCCACCAACCATTTGCAATGCTCTATGAAGCTTTCTACTTCCTTTGGTACTGTGCGGAACATCAAAGATGCATCAGCTTCCCTTAACATTCTCGGCACATCTTCAATTGCCCTATTAGCCAATGAAGCCAACTGGGAAAAACAGGTCTTCCAATACCCAAGAGTCCGCTCACGCTCCTTTAGACGTTCCTCTAATTGAATGATCTTAGCTGTGTAATTTACCTCTTCCTCTAATCGTTGTTTACGTTCTTTATTTGCTTTGTCCTCCCATTCCTCGACCAAATGCTCCATATCGTTAATACGAATTTGGAGATCATGGAATTTTTCCAACACTTCCGTATTTTCTCTTCTAGCCTCATCATGTAAACCTATTCACTTACTCATTATAGAGAAGGCTTCATCTATTTCTTGATTCTTTTTTAACAACTCAGTGTTAGCAACATCTAAATTTCTCCGGATCTTGCGAGTGTGTTTCCCTTCCCGCTTCAGTTTCTTCACAATCCTTATATTCTCGCCCTTCAATTCTTCAATCTCCCTTTTCAATTGTCTTATGTTTTCCGACTCTTTTTCTCTCTCTGACTCCTCTTCTAATAAAATAGGGGAATTCAATTTGAAAGGTAGTTTAACCGTTTCAACTCGTTCTGCCAACCAATGCTGATATGGTGTCTCTATATTCATAGCATATGGTCTAGTATCTTTCCCCGTGATGACCTTCCTAACCCAATCTCTCCGAATTCTTGGTATTATCTCATAAGCTGAACCATCTTTATATAAAAATAAAAGAGGTTCTACAACATAGGAGGTAGGAGCCCCTCTAATCGGATGTCCAAACTGCCTTTGAGCCAGTACTGGATTGTAGTTAATACAACCCTTAGTACCTATGAGCGGCACATTGAGGAACTTGGCACATTGATATATCAATTGGGATCGTTGTTGCCATGCTGGCTGCCATTCAATTTTTTCTTGAGTTAAACTCGCCATATATTGAGACCATTCATCCTTGTTTTTCACTTCTAGCCTCTGCTGCTTGACGGATTCTACAGGACATTTGATTCCCACCACTCTTTCCTCAAAACACGAAACTAGCCAAACAAACAAAGTAGGTAAATAGCATGCCATTCGAGTCCTTTTTTTTGGATTGCACGAGTTGAGGGCTAAATATGTATCAGCTAAGATTGCAGTGACTGGGCTTTCGCTCCAAGTCCTATAAGCAATGAAAACACTGATGGCAGTATTATCCACAAAACATTCAGTCTTGGGGAACAACATAATTCTAAAGAGAGTCAAAGCAAAAACATCCATGAAAACCTCCCAATCTCTTTCCTCGCTTAATTGATGCAAATAATCTGCTAAGAAACTTAGAGGGAATCCTTTTCAGTCCTCAAAGATAAACCTGTCTTCTAAATCCCTTACAGGCATCCTCATGATTGTTGAGAGAGTAGACATAGAGAGAGGTTGATCCAAATGTTGATAAGGTATCACCTTATCTATTGGCATATCCAAGATTTGTGCATATTCTTTAAAGGTTGGCACCAATTGAAAATCACAAAAGGTAAAGCACCTCAGTGTATGGTCGTAATACTGGACTAGGGCAGTAATGGCATATATTTGTACTTGCACTTTCAGCAATCCCAACAAGTTTCCATACCTACTCTTAAAAATGGTTCTTTGTACTGCCCTCAGCTTTTGCCCAAGTTCTCTAAGATTAGCCATATTATTCTCCACGACCTTGACTCTCAATTTCTTCTTCAAGCCTTCCACCTCAGGTTCCATATTAAATTCCATTGGTATGCTCAAAGTTATAGTTCTGGAAAACAAAAGTGTAGAATTTTCAAAGACAAGAGAATAAATATAATGCCAATAGAAAAACATGTCTTGTATGAGTATGTGATAATGTTTTTCCAATTTTCTTTTTAAACAGTTATCATTTCTTTTTCCTTTTGAAGTACATGGGTTCAAGAGTACATGGTCATATGAATGAAATCCTATAAATGACTATGCATATTTTCATTTTTGTTTATTGAATAAATAACTATACGAAAATGCATGCATGAACCTTTTTTATGAGAACATGAAAATGCGATTAGTGAACCTTTTTTATTTTTCATTTTATTGAAGGAGAATGCATGTATGAATTAATAAAAACTTTTTTTTTAATTTTATTTCTTGAAATTTTTTTTTGTTTTGATTTTTATTTTATCGTTATTTTTATGCATGAAAATATATTTAGAAATGCAAGAAATCTCTAGGAATGTACTTATAAATTTTCGAGACCTCTCTTTTTTTTATGCAAAGAAAGGCATAAAATGGATATATATAAGAACGCATAAGTGCAATCACATGTATGGAATTTCATTTGAGAATGTTTATGAAGATGCGTAAATGGATATGAACATGTGATTATGAAATGCATATTTTTCATTTTTGTTTATTGAATGCATGATGATATGAAAATGATATAACAAATCTATTTCTTCTTATTATCTTTTTTGAACAATGATATAAAAATGTATATGTGAATTTTTACTTTATTGCATGTATTACATTAAGTTTACATAAATGATGTATTAAATTTTAGATGAGAATAGATTCTATGAAATATGTATGGATGTATGAAGTCCTAAGTGAATGCATAAATGACTGAATCTCAATTTTTTTATGATTTATAGTATATATAATGTACGCATGAATGCAATCCTTTATTTTTAATTTTAAAGAAAAAAAATGAATGTATGAATGAAACTATTTAAAAAATTTATTATTATTATATATATGTTTTTTTTGAAATATCATGGGATATATTAATAAATGAATTTTTTTTTTCTTTTAATGTTGTATGACCAGATGCATGACCACATTTCTTTGATAATTTTTTCAAATAAAAAATGTAATGCATTTAAAATAAAATAAAATAAAATAAAATCAATTTTCTTATATATGTAATTTTTTTTCAAATCCTAGAAAGTTTGTAATGCATGTTAGAAAAAAATATTCAATATCTTTTATTTATTTTCCTAATTTTTTTTTTAAAAAAAATGAAAATATGAAATGTAAAATGAGATTAATGTTTTTCTATTATGTTTTTTTTTTGTTATTATTAAAATAAAAATATGTGATGCATGAAATTAGGGTTTTTTTTTTAAAAAAAATCAATTTTTGTTGTTTTTTTTAAATAGAAAATATTTAATATATAAAAAAAATGAGATTGGTACTTATGTATGTAAAAAAATCTCTCTCTTCTTTTTAAAGGAAAAGTGTTGAAAGTATACCAAGTAAACTCCCAGGAAAGAGAGGTGAGTCACAATTGGACTGCTTAAGTACCAAGTCTTTCCTAGCCAGAGTTGTTCTCGGCCCACTCTCAGGAAATGAGATTATTTTTCCTTAAAAAATGTATTGTAGATAAGAAAAAACGAGATTGATATTTTTTTAATTCTTTAATACTTGTTGGTAATGAATGACAGTGGATAATTGAGCTGCAACAAGTCTCCTGTAGTGTCCTAATTAGAGTTAGCCTAAAGAGGCTTAGGCATGTAAATGTGCTTACAAAAGGTGGCTTATCCTAATTTCCTAATAAAGGCCACTAGAGCTATGGCCTCCCTTACCACACATCCATATCAGTCAGTAATGACAATCTTTATGGACATGACAATAAAGGGAACAGACTCTAGCTGGAGTTTTTGCACACCTGGGTTAGGACGTACATCCGCCCAGTTTTGCTACACAACTCCTCTATTTCTAAGCTTTCACAGACCCGGGTATAAGGCCCCACTCATGATATGTAAAGTGTATGTGTGAAGGG
>Ga0209700_107529_pt1 | contig 15219 bp, 7 predicted proteins | sample SiratroredBW_FD_187528 | JGI IMG/M metagenome (GOLD analysis project Ga0209700, IMG submission 187528) | Root nodule microbial communities of legume samples collected from California, USA - Siratro red BW (SPAdes) (version 2) | ecosystem: Host-associated > Plants > Roots > Nodule | place: USA...
TATGAATATATGTATATATGTATATATATGTATATATGTATATATGTATATATGTATATATATGTATATATATATATATATATATATATATATATATATATATATATATATATATATATATATATATATATATATGTATATATACGGAAAGTCAACAGATACTAGTCTAATTATAAGAACTAAACTCTATGTAACAAGGCTACCAGTTAGAATCTCTTATTAATTAAGAATTTTTTTTGTTTATACTTAGGTTGGTCTTCTAAACATAATATAGATTAGAAATTTTATGAGAATTGTTGTTAAGGTTTTTATCATCCTTATACCATTTCTATCAGAAAATATTCTCTATATATTTCTTTTACCCACCTTGTCTCTTAGGCTAGGTTTATCTTTAAGAGGAAATCATATAAGTTTAGTTATCAAACATATAAAAAAAGAAATTGTTATTTAATATTTATAATTGACACTTTGATACGGGTTACATTACCTAATTAATTTGATACTATAAATATAAGTATTATGTGAAGTATAAAAAAAACTCATTTCTTTATTTGTGTTTTTATTGACTTTGAAAATCAAGTGAATCTTTTTTCATTCTATAAATCACAACGCTTCTAATAAATTCATTCGATCTCATTCATTTTAAAAGGTTTAATACAGCTCAAGTAAAATACTTTTATTAATATATCTTGGTTCTGAAAAAAGAAAGTAAAATTTTTTGTTAGTTAATAATACTTTCATAATGTTTTTCTTAACTTTTAAGACTTTTGTTTAAACCAATTTGGTGTTAGACAAAAATAAACATAGAAGAGATAGATTGTGTGGGACCGACATGTAATGAGGAAGAGAATAATTTTCATTTTTTTATAGTTTCTAAAAATTATATATATTTTTTCTAATATAAATAACTAAAAGAGCTGAATAATCGGATATTAAAAAATTGGAATTCATTTTTGAAGATATAACTTTTTTAATCAGTATACAATATTTTTCATACAATTTATTTAGTTTTATTTACTTTATCTTTCCCTTGTCCAAAATAGGAGAGATTTTTTTTTTATTTTCCCCTTTTATCCATTAAAATCATCAAATAATTTTTCATCTTTTTGTTTAGTTAAATTAATATGCTAAAGTGATAGATATCATCAAATTCAAATTTAAGTGTATTCTGGAAAGCGGTATGGACCAACTAGTTCGACTAGAAAATAAATAACCTTTCTCATGTTTGTTCTGCACTAATATTAACTCTCAAAGATAAAATTCTTATAGCTACGTTTATAATTAAAACTTCTGTTTAAAAAGTCATGATTACTTTTAATCAGTGTTCCATTGAAAATTGTCTTAAAATTTAGCAAAATAAACTAATTTTAATTAATACTCATTATATTGAAAAATTAATATAATTAACTCATATAATTTGAGAAGATTTATAAGTCATTGAGATGTAAATCAATCTGAATAAATTTTGTAGGATAACACGAATCGTTAATCATTGTTTAAGACAAAATGGTATTCATTTAGTGAGAATGTTAACTCCCATATATTTATTTATTGCTTTATTTAATTATAAATCCTGTAATATAGTTGTTGTATCGGTTTGCATTTCAAAACTATAGAAAATAAAAAATATATATTTAAATTATAATAACTTTAATATAGTTTGTTTTAAAATTATTCCTATAAATGAAAAATATTCATGAAGGGTGTAACATGTGTTGCTGTAATAGTTGTTGAAAGCAAGTCAACAGTCAAAATCTGCAGCCATTGATGAACCACTGACCTTCATGGCTGTCTCTGCAACTCTTCCCATCTTCATGTTGATGTTTCTCACAAGGCTTAACTATTGTGTTTGGTTGGATAACCTAAAAATCACATATTGTTTCACATTCACAATTAAATTGAAATTGACTTTTGAATCATCCCACTGCCACTCCAAACACGCTAGAGCCAGTCCCTGCATTTGTCATCAAGATCAATGCATTTGTGGCTCTAAAATCCCTTTTGGGACATCAATGGTTATTATCAGCTACCAGATTTTATGTCTATTTGCACATAACTATATATATAATTTCGAACCAAACCTCTTGCTTCCGTCACTATAACTTATGCCCTGTAATATAGGGCGTCAACCTGCTCCTTCTAGATTATTACTTTTTTTCACATGTATTCAAGATTCAAGAATGAATTAATATATATATTAAAAATTTCGAATTTATTACCTAAACAATATTTTGAGAGAGAGAGAAGGTTACAATTTTTCTATTTCTAAACCGAATGTTTTTAATATCTTTTTCTTAAAGAACCCAGCAAATAATATAAAATATGCTTTCAAGAATTTGATGAATTCGTTCTTGAAGAACCAACATAATTTAGACCTCTGTATGAAAGGATACAACTTTTTGTAACCACATATGTCGTTTATGAATAAGACTATCTTCATTAAATTGAAAAGATTTTATTATATGATAAAATACATCATTATACCGTCTTTACCTAACAATAGGTACATAACCTAGACAACTTAAAAACAATAATTTAATTATCAATTTTTTCTTTATATATATTATTTTTAAAAATTACATTATTTTAATAGAATATACATACATGTGATTATGTTAGTCTTTCTGATAAAACTGCATGACTTTGTTTAAAAAACAAATGTGGAGTTACTGAATTGGCAAATTGGATGACTCTAAATTAACTTTGTATATTATTTTTTTCTTGATCTAGTGTGAAGATACGATATTCTATTTGAATATTTCATAATTTCTTTAGGAATAATTAATTTGTGAGGCAATTCAAATATAGTAGGAACATGAGGAAAATTATTAAAGAAAATGTGTGATGGTATTTTTGTTATTAAGTGTAAATTTTTTACATTGAATTTTTTTAGATTTGATATTAAACTCAATATTTGCGCAGGACTTTATGTCTTTGTGTTAATTAATGTATGATATATTAAGAAGTGAATTTAAATTTAATTTAATATTACAAAAATCACTTGTAAAGAAATGAATTTTGTATTTATTAATATATTATAATATAAAATAATGTTATAGATGTGAGATCTTTAATAATACGACAAAAATTATTTTTTAATCTTTTCTTTCCCTTACCAGACATCCATTCAAATAGATCAATTTATGATCTATTATAAATACATATTCTTTTATGTTGAATATTTTGTCTGACATAAATTTAAGTTTTCTATATCTATGTGAAACTCTTTCATAACATAAATAACCTCAATATTTCATAAAAAGTCTCTTTTATACTTAATATTTAAAATTATTATAATCAAAACACATGTTTCCTTCGTTCCACATTAATTATATTTTTATTGAAAATGTAAGATTCAGAACAAGTAATACATTTATTGAAAAGGCAAAATTATTTTAATAGAATTATTTAAAAAATAAGAAAAATCTTAAACTGTATTATTGTGAGGCAGAAAGAGTATTGTGTTGTTTAGATTATGTGCTTTTAGCTGTTGTTGAATATGGTGGGATATAATTGGTTATTAAAAATGATAATTGAAAAGGATTGTGTAGTTAGTTAAAATTATATTTTGTTTTGTATTTTTTTTTCACTTATTATTCACACTTTAACTTAATATTAATAAATAACTTATCTCTAAAAACTGTCACTTTTATAATAATAATTAAATAATAAACCATTGATTTTCTAAACAATAATGAGCATTCCACCTTTTAGGATTCCAATTTAAATCAAATCAAGTCTTCTCCTTTTAAATAATTTAGAATAATAATGATATGATGAAACATTTCAATATATTATATAATCAATTGACCCAATATTTACAACTTTTATTTTTTATTTTAATTAAAAAATTTATCCTTTTAATTATGGGGAGAGTGAGATATAAATCAAATTCAGATAGAGGATATAAAGCGTCGAATAAATTAATAAAAAACGAAATCTAAATTAGTCTACGTAAGACTTTGATCCTAATTTTAACAAAAACTTCATAACGAATAGGTGAGTTTTTATTTTTCAATTTTCTCATTTCTATTAAATATGTAATTTAAATTTACATTTAATTTTTTAATACTATGAAGTCTTAAATAAGTTTTTTAATATCCTTTTAATCAAAAATACCAATTCAAATATTCTAAGACATTCTTTTCCTTATAAATGAGTTTCTCAGTATCTAAGAGGTGAAGAAGCTAAAATATAAAGAGAGAAATAACTAAAAAAAAGATGAAATGGTTGAACAGTAACAAAAAGAAGACAAGGCCTAAAAAGGAGAGGCAAACAAAATCAAGACATAATTGTAGCCACTAAAACCAAAAGCAACCAACCGAAGCGAGGTTTAAATTAAATTTAAAATAGAAGTATTAATAGAGAAAAAATGTCAAGTAAATTAGTAAGTTGGGGATAAGTCAAATGATTATAATGGAAAAAAAAACCACAAGCCTATTGAGCCTATAACTTGGATGAATGATTTTTCTCACGTATAGGTTTAGGTCGAAAAACAAGGAATAAAGTGTAAGCATAAATTTTATGTCATGTATATTTTCTTGTGTTAAACAGGGAGTTATACTAAAAATAATCTTGTATATTTTTCCACAATTATTAAATTCCCTAGTATTCTATAACAGAATTATGAAATTTCACCGGATGTATAACACACTTCATAAATTATCAATCGTGCTTCTTGAGATTCTTTTTTCTTTCTCTTACTCTATTTCCTTAGTCTCTAATGATGCAGGAATCTTGATAAAGTGTTACCCTTTTCTGTGTTCTCTTAATTTCTTTTACATTAAGAATTGTCAGGTAAACCACTTCCGATAATCTCATATTCAAAATTATTTTCTATTAGTGATACAATGATCTTTAATAAAGAGAGAAAAAGGTGAATTTATTTTAATCACTTAAAAACAATCCTAATATATATATATATATATATATATATATATATATATATATATATATATATATATAATTTTAAGTCTAATGATAATCACATTAGGCATCTTTTCATTAGTCACTATTATATTAAAATATCCCCACACAAATATCATTAAGAATAACAATACTTTTATTCCAAAAATACATGTTTGTTAATTAGAAATGGAAAAGAGATTAAAGTTTCCCTTCAGCCAAGAAGTTTTTCGTATGTATTTATAAAAATAGCTTCTTCTTTACTCTTTTCTTCCGTTAAAAATATTTTTAATTAACAACTAAAAAATAGTTAATTTTGAGGGGAATTACTGAATATCTTTTTCATATTCAATTATACCGAAGCCTTTTAGTAATGATTAGATCACAAAAGGAAAATTCACATATACACCTTTCAATTTTCTAGACCATTCTAACCCTTAAAAAAATACAATAATATTTTTACTTTTCTTAATTGATTTATCCTAGATTAATTTTATTTTAAGTAAAAGTGTCATTGGTGTTGAGTGGGTGTTTAGGAAAAAATGGGGTGTTTGTATATCATCATTTACCACTAATTTTTTTTAGTCAACCAGTACTAATTATGAATAATTATTATATCAATGACTTGGTTTGGAAGCTGTTCAGTGACCATATCAACATATCAGTTGCTGAACGGAAGTTTTGTTGTTTAAACACAATTTTGTTGTTTAAACACAAAGAATTAGAATTTAAAATTAAATTATTTTTTCTATCTCAATAACTGTCTCTTTTAAATTTTAATCTATATATGAAAAATTGTAATTATTAGTTCATATTCAAAAAATTTTAACACAGTAACACTCTTATAAAACTTTTGTGGTGGTTATACAGCAAAAAGTTCTAGCTGTAGCAATCTTTTGAGTGAAATAAAAATAAAAAATAACATTTTTAATTAAAACTAAAATGTAAAATGGAAACAACTATGAAATTAAGTAAATAATTTAACCTACATATAATTAAATTTATGTTATATATAGAGAGATTTCAAAGAAAACACAGGTTTAAATGAGAACAAAAGAATAACTAATAATAATAACATTAAGATTAAAAATAATAGGCAATTAATTTAAAATTATAAATGTCACCGGTGAGTTAATTTTTAAAATAATTAAATTATATACAACTAAATGTTAGGATAAAAGGTTTTTTTTAATTACTTTTTAAAGTAGTATATATATATATATATTATTTTAGTTTGTAATTGAAATATATGACTCAAATTAAAATTAATAGAAAATGATATTAGCGTTATTGTATAATTGCATGACCAAATATTTATTCATTTCACACCTCAGCTCTCTCTGTTATATTATATTTCAAGATAAAAAAAAAGTTATAGTCTCTTCTTTTTATATAGATTTTTCTGTAAATAACATCTAGGAAAGAGACCAATGCCCCCAATTTAAGATAAGAAAACTTCCAAATTTAAAGAGTATTAATATTTATATTGTTCCAAAAAAGTGAGTGAGATTCAAATTTGTCACCCATCATATGTAAAATTTTGTATTTTTCAATCAACCTCTCTTGGATTTTTTCTGCACATAAAACTTATTTTTCTCTCTTAGACACAGTATATATTTTTCTTACATCTTAGCCCAACGTCCTTTTCACCCTATTAATATCGTTATCAGAACTTCGTTTCTGTCTGTCTCTCTCTCTCATATGCCCTACTTCCTTCTTGAATTTTTCTTTTTCTTTTTTCTTTTAAAGTTAACAAAGCTTAATCCAAATTGTTATTCCAGGTTTATCCTTCTTATTTGATTCATGGCAAATATAAGCCACTAAACCAGTGAGGGTAGAAAAAAAGAAACGAAAAGAAAAGGACAAAGAAAAGTAAATAAAATATAAAGATGGCAGATGAGTATAGTTTCTGATGCATAAACCACGATGGATGAAATGTCGTTTTTTTCACTTTATAAATACCCAATTCTTTGGCCACTTTGCTTTTATTTTCTGATATCTCCTTCCTCTTCTGCTAAGTGGAAAACAAGAAGGAAAGAAAAAAGAAAGAAAGTTTCAAGGGCTAGCTCAAAAATCTGTTGTGTCCTTAATTATATTCTCCCTTTGTTTTCTCACCAGGTGAGTTTGCAAAATATTGAAACATCCTTTGAAATCCATCTTCACTGCTTCAACTCTTTTGGCTCAATCAAACCTTTTCATTCCAAACTCAGATTTGGCAACAAAAACCCTGCTAGATTGCACACTGTGCTACTGCCTCAAATCAAAATTTTGAACCAATGATGTAAAAGTTAGGCTGTGAGGTGTAATGAGATTCCAAGTTTAATTTCCTTTTCATAGTCTCCCTAATCAGACAAAACTAGTTGAAAAGACCAGAATTTGTTTATGATTTTTACTCTTACAAGTATACATGTAACATATATATATGTGCTCCTTATTGTGTGAACTAAAAATATTGATTGTGGTTGACTTGATTCAGGTTGCAAAACATGGCTTTTCCAAACCCATCCATGTCAGTTTCCCCACAGAGGAAGATGGGAAGGGGGAAGATTGAGATCAAGCGGATTGAGAACACCACCAATCGCCAAGTCACCTTCTGCAAGCGCAGAAATGGCTTGCTCAAGAAAGCATATGAATTATCTGTGCTTTGTGATGCAGAGGTTGCTCTAATCGTCTTCTCTAGCCGTGGCCGTCTCTATGAATACGCTAATAACAGGTTTTCTATCTTTATGACTTTTTTTTTTCCTCAATTTCTTTTCACATTTTTTCTTCCCTTCTCAGAACTCCTTTTGAGCCCTTGTTCCCAGTTTTGTGTTGTGAAGTTGATTAAAAATGATAATTTTTGTTTCTTTTTGGGGACTTTGGGTTTGGATTTTTGCTTCTGTAAATAGATCTTTTGAAGGATTTGAGCACAAAGAACATAATCATTTTGTGATGCAGTTGAGATAGAGATTTTCCTCTTTTTATCTCTGTTTCCTGCAACCAAGGATCACTTGTCTTTCTTTACTTCTATTTTGGCCTTTTCCTTCTATGAGCTTTTTTCTGTTCTTTCCCTTCCCCTTTTTTATATTTTCTTTTCTGGTTATGATAATTTTCCTAGTTTTTGGTTTGTTGGATACATAGATCTGGTGCAATAGATAGAAATAGAAGCACTATGGTTGTAAGTAGCAACAGGTAAGGATTTGGGAAGTTATGCAGGTCTGTGAGATCAGCCACTTCCCCCAACTCCCTCTCCATTCTTGTTAATTTTCTGTTTCCTTTTTCCTCTTTCCCCTTCCATTATTCTCACCTTCTCTCTCTTACACATCTATGGGGCTAAGCTAAGAAGGCCTAAAGCAAAAGCTGTCATGCTTCAATTACCCCAATCCTTCCATCTCCTTGACACTTCCTTAATAATACGTCAGTTACACATCAACAAAGCACAGTACAATTTCAAGAGATTTGTCAATATGCCAAATTCAAATAAATTTGCAAGGAAAACAAACAAACTAATTTTAGGTTTTCTTAAAGCCCAACACTGGTTTATATCAGATTATGCAGAAAATCTCTTTCCTAAACATTTACAACCAAATCAGCTCAAAAAAGGTCACACCTAGATTAAGATTTTCCGGTCCAGATACTTGAACCGAGGTTTCCCCAAATCCCACTTGCACCCACGTGCGAGATCTAACTTAGGTCAAACATAACCCTAATTAGGGTTTTATTAGCAATAGCACGAGTTTGATGATTACACTTAATCAGGAAAAAATAAGAGTTGAAACTCTTTTCTTTTCAGTTAATAAAAGTTCCCAAGTAGTAAAACTCGGTTTCAAAGTTCAAATCTGTTTGGTTGATCTTCCCCTCCTTTTACGAAATGAGGTTTGGTGAATCTGGTTAGGGTTTTTAAGGACTAGTCTACGAGTTGTCTTGGTTGAAAGAATCTTTGGTCACGTCACACATGATTTTTCAGTTCTTGACCCTCTGACAAAAGAGTTTATGTCATGATTCCCATTCCGGGCTCTCTTTCCCTCTTCCATCTGAACCCTAAGTTTTATCTTCTATAGTGGAAACACCCCTCTCTGGGAAAACTTTCTTTCTTTTCCTTGTTTCCCCTTCTCTCCTATTTATTCAAGGAGTAAAAATTCTTTTACATTGCACAGCAAAAGACAGTGATGAACCAATACAAGTGACTCAACTGGGCTTATCATAATGTATTTCACCACTGTTGGCACCCCAGACTGGGATTTGCATTTGCTCAATATCTTGCATACATATATCTATGAAAGTAATTGTCTGAGAAGGAAAAAGATAATGGTTTCTAGGCTCAATGAGGAGAGAGAGAGAGAGGGAACAAAAATATTAAAGATTGAAGTGAGTGAGGTAAATTGTGGCAGAGACAATGTACGACAATTGAGATAGCCAATGGGAGGGTTCTGAGTATTTGGCTTCTTCCATGCAATGGGAAGCGTAAAACTATTGCTGCTGCTGCTACAGCAGAAGCTGAATTGGACGGCTGTGATGTTCACAGACTTTCAGACAGAAAAGACTCAATAATTTAATCATATTTTATTCAATTTATTCGTTTTAGATTTATTCTAATAAAGTTTGTGTTAAATATATTATATATAATATATGAATCTTTTCATATTTGAGTCTTATGTTGGTTCATCGAGGTGGGTATTTGAATGGGGTTGAGGGTATTAACCATTGTGAAATGGGTTCCCCTCAAGTGGCAGAGAAAAAAATAGCCCTAGAAATAGTTGAACCAATCATATAGTGGGATCCTGTGCCAGCGTGGCAGAGGCAGCCAATCAGTGGCTCGAGGAAATTAAGGTATCAGAAGAAAATGGTTTTCCTATTTTTTTCTTATGAATATTGAAAGTGATTATTTTCATTATTTTAACATTTTATTTTTATCACATCTAATCTGACTTTGACTAGAAGGACAGACTCATGAGATCATTTGACGTTGCTTTTAAAGAGTTGCGTTTAAGGTTGAGTTAACTGAGAGAGTTGGATGATTTGACCCTCAACCAGAGGACTCTCTTCTGGCTAATCTCCAACGTTCTATGTTTAATTTCATATTGAATTGAATACTAAGATAAGATTGACATGACACCTGCCCTTTACTTGCTCCTTTTTTCTATTTTTATGTCCAAAACAAGCAAATAGGATTAGTCATATAGGATTGAAAGATGGAAGGGCAGGTTTCATGCTTATGTAAGCATTCACCACTAACCGTCAAAAAATTGTGGAAGATAAAGCCCAGGGAATGAAATAAATGAGGCAGTAAAACTTTAATTGTAAACTTTCCCAATAATAGTATTAATATATAATAATTTCTTTGCTTATCTTCTCACGGTAATTTTCAATTGATACTCTCAGGCCAACTATTTAATCGCACCACAATAACCAAGAAATTACTGACTTCTGAAATTATGATGAACTTTCCATTTCATTTTGATTGTAATTTTACGGATATTGGGTAATTTTCCAAACCATTCACCAATTAAGCTTGGTTTGAACAATGTGCTGTTGCGTATGCAATGAAAAGATGCTATATTAGACGTACTGACCTCAGTGTTTGTCCTGGATAATTAATTACACTGAACTTGATTATTGGTAACCCATTACCCTTAAATCTTCAAATTAAGAGATTCTCTAAGAAAACATTATACTTTTTGTTCATCTCACAAAAGAAAAATCTCAACTTTCCAGAATTTTCGCTTTTTCATTCCAACCATATGATCAATGATAACAAGAGACATTATAACCGGACCCTCACATAGTTGATATTCAATTGGTTAGATACACACAACAATGCAACATACAAGAGTCTTACATTCTAATAAGAGGACTAATGATCTCTCATTTTGTGTGCTGTTTGATTTGGGTTTTAAAATAAGCATTGGTTAATAACCGCATATGGAACCTTCATATTTGACAATACATTGCGTTTTTTATTTGATTCTTATAAAAGCGTTATTGCCCTGAGCTTGTGTATTGAACTAGAGTCTCATACACATAATTAGGTTTCCTCTAACTCTCTCTTCCTCAGACATATATAGGCGTAGGCATTCCCTCCGATGCAGATAACTATAAAGTGAGTATTATAGACAACGAGTTTAATCAAGAGAATATTGAAAGGAAGGAAAACCTCATCAATTTCCCATCGAGATTATTGCAATTTCTAAGAATAAGCATTCATGTGGAGTGCTAATTTAAAAATGTTATTAAAAAATTACAATTTAAGGTCTTTCTTTCCCAGTCTTTTCATTCTACCATCTTATTTTTAACCTGTAATTAAAAAGTTTCATGAACAACCAAGTCAATGGAGAAGTAGATGCGTGCTAGTAACTCATGATTATGGCTACAACTCATGTCCATCGTGATAACTTTGGCCATACATGATAAGCTTTTGGCATACAGTTACGATGATATAAAATTACAAGGCCATAGTATTTTATTTATTCCACTTGCAACAATAACTCCCTTGCTAAGAATTTATTTTTTAAAAAAGGCATTGCTTCTAATGAATTTAACGATCGATTGTTCTTTAGATGATTGCAAAAATTGAGACAGCTTACAAACCCTTTATAAATCTTCATCCATTTAGCTTGCTATTATTCAACGTGAACATGAATGTTAACTGATGCTATTTGCAGTGTCAAAGCAACTATTGAGAGGTACAAAAAAGCATGTTCAGATTCGTCTGGTGCTGGATCTGCTTCCGAGGCTAATGCTCAGGTATTGCTTGTTCCCTTCTATATACTTTTAGGTGAGAAAAATATTGAATCTTTCAATTTGGTAAGCTGTTGTTATTATCGTTTAGAACCTAATTAATTAATGATCGTTGTAATTTATTGTATAAACTGATATTTATAACCATGTTGATTTCATATATATTTTCCAGTTTTACCAGCAAGAAGCAGATAAACTTCGTGCACAAATAAGTAACCTGCAGAATAACAACAGGCAAGAGGAATTGTCTTTTTGATGCACTAGGAAAAGAAAATTCACAAAACAAAATCATGAAGGCTTTTAAATTTTGAAAATTGTAGATTTTGAAAAAATAAATCAAATCTCATGTAGTTTCTGCAATTGGTATTGTTTCAGCATCCTTGATGAAAAGTAAAATTAATTAAATTGCAGGCAAATGATGGGTGAGTCTTTGGGCTCTATGACTGCCAAGGATCTCAAAAACCTGGAGAGTAAACTAGAAAAAGGAATAAGTAGGATTCGTTCAAAAAAGGTATGTCTTGTAATGAACAAGTTTCTCTCTGTAACTTTTGAAAGGATAGAAGGATTATTTGATTTATATTATCTGCTAAACCCTGCATTTTTCTGACTTTGTGCTTCTCTTTTTGCTTGTGCTACCTTCCGAACATTACATCAGAACGAGCTGCTATTTGCTGAAATTGAGTACATGCAGAAGAGGGTAATTATTTATCTTATATTTATGAGTTGGTTTTTAAAGTTTAATTTGCAGTAGATATATATATGTCTTATCAGTAACCAGAACTTGATTAGTTCTGATTGAATGGTTTTGAAAGGAGAATATATATCAATTTCGTATGTGATTATGTTCTAAGTGGCTTAGCATAATTTCTATTTAAGTGAGTATCTGAACATTCACATTGGTTTTCTATTGTGCTCCTTTCTGTATGTTTGTTTGATTATTCCTTATGGTGTCTTTAGGTTTTTTAAACTGACCACTCATGGAATTGAAATTATAGTGACCTGTAGTTTTCAGTCTCATAAATGAGGACCGAGAAATTCGATCTACAGCTTAGGGTGTAAATTCATACTATTCATCAATAGGTATTTTATACAAGTTAATTGGTCCATCATAAAAGATATTGAATAATACTGTTGTAATTGCTCCATTTTTAGAGAAATGAAAAAGAACAAACTCAAATTGCCAAGAAGGGAAAAAAAAAAGAAGGAACAAAGTGACCTGTGTCAACTAGACATTCATTTGATCTATGAGTTGACAGGAATCTATTGTGAAGGTTTCCATAATGATTTTATTCAGATGATTTAATATTTTATGAAGATATATTACTGTAACTTAGGAGATAAAATCCGTTTCTTTAAGCCATTTATAAGACATCAGTGTCAGATATCTTTTACCTTTTGTAAAACTAAAGAAAAAGTGGAAAATATTTTCTTTTGTAACTTCAATCGATAATATGTGGTTCTTAGATATATATTTTTTTTTATTCCTTTACCTTCAACATCTTAAAAACAATTCCAAAGGTAGTAGTGATTACGACAATTACAGAAAAATACTGATAAAAGACATCATGACACAATTTACATATATTTTGAGCCAGTTTAAATAAAATTGATGAATAGATGGAAAAAATAAGATTAGTTAAGAAGGTAAAATGGATAAAAAAAGTTATAATAAGTTAAACCAAATTATATATATATATATATATATATATATATATATATATATTTAATTTAAAATATATGAGTTAATTTTATTTATAGATATTTACCTATTAATCTTTTTTTCCACACTTGTAATTATTTAATGAGAAGTTAAGGTAATTAACTCTAAATCTTTTTTTCTCCCATCACTTTTTTCTCCTTTTATTTCTTGTGTCATTTGAAAAATACTTGTTTATTCTGCTTGCTTGTACCAAGAAATAATGATACTGTTTGGTTTGAGCTGTGAGAATACGTGCATTACCTCAATTTTGGCATATCCAGAAGAGGGCAACTAATTTTTTTTTGCTGCTCAAGTTTTAAAAAGGGTATAAAAAGAATCCAAGTTTATGTGTCTGACTGAGTCCTGTGCAGATCCTAGGTTGCTGAATAGGCAAATGGAAGGAAAGGGAAAGAATGATTTTGTGACATAGGTCTTTATTTGTTTTATGACAAAATATAATAGGATGTTATGTTGTGTATTGCCCTAACCACACTTAAAGTTTTGACTTGTGTCTTTCAAAGTATGATAACTAAAATGTACACTGCAGGAGATAGATTTGCACAACAACAACCAGCTTCTTCGAGCAAAGGTTTGTTCGTATCTTTTTCTGTCCTTTTTTAGATGGTTTGTAAGGTATGTTCTAAAGTATGTTTATGTTGGTTGTGGTGTAGATAGCTGAAAGTGAGAGGAGCCACAATATGGGTGTGTTGCCTGGAGGCACAAGCTATGACTCTATGCAGTCTCAGCAGCCATTTGACTCTCGTGGCTACTTCCAAGTCACTGGATTACAACCCAATAATCAGTATGCCAGACAAGATCAGATGTCCCTTCAATTAGTGTAAGCTTTCTCCCTTTTCAATTAAGTCGAATACAATTATAAGTAATTTCACCAAAAGCTCATAGAAATGTAAATTGAAGAAAGTAAGAATATTAATCTAACTAGGGTTTTTATGTTTGCAGATGAAGTGTTAGTATTGAGAGTTGAGATGTTGTGGATCTTGTAGTTTGGCTTCTAGTATGATAGGAGATGAATGGTAAGGGTAATGTAAGCAGAAGCATGTGTAGGGGATTTAAGCATTCCCTCAGTACTATATATATGTAATGGCTTTCTAGACTTTCTTAAGACTATATATCCTGTATCTATTTTCAAACGCTCTCTCATATATGTTAGTATGTGTCCTAAGAGTATGGAGAACACATCTTCACATCTTTTTCAACCTTTATTCACTTTCTATATCTACCCTTCCACATCCATTCACCATTTTTATTTCTCAACCAAACAACAATATGCAGAAGCTCCTTAATATTTCCAATAAAATCCCTTGCTCTACAAACTTCAGTTCTTAATCTCCTGTTCTCATTACTTGTAACTACTTCTTGCCAAGGAATGAAATTGATGCCTGTTTTGTTGGATGGATAAGTTAGGTCATGACAAAGTTATATAACAATATTGATTCTGCCTATGCTTCATCGTTTGTCCTGTCTGCAATATTTAGGATTGGTTTTGTTTGGGTAAGACCTTGTTAAATCCCAGGCTAAAATGTGTCAATTTTTTATTATGAATATTGCCAAACATTGCTCATTAAGACAATACTTTAAATAAAGAACTGAAACCTACTGATAACATTATGCACGCTCATGGACAAACACAAACATATAATGAATGATTCATGTGACTTTAAGTTGAATGACATGGTTGCTTTAATTTTATTCATTCATGACAAGTTATATTACTATTTATTTTTTTCTTACGCATAATAAATAGCACATACAAAAAAAAAAAAAAAATCTTTCTTCAACATGAACAATTTTTAGGAGTAATATCTTATTCCACTGCATGGCTTCTTCTATACCATTTAGCATCATTTTTTATTATTTAAAATATTACTTTTAATTTG
>Ga0209700_107531_pt1 | contig 15204 bp, 4 predicted proteins | sample SiratroredBW_FD_187528 | JGI IMG/M metagenome (GOLD analysis project Ga0209700, IMG submission 187528) | Root nodule microbial communities of legume samples collected from California, USA - Siratro red BW (SPAdes) (version 2) | ecosystem: Host-associated > Plants > Roots > Nodule | place: USA...
AAAAAAAATTTCAAAATTAAAATTTAAAAAAAAAAAAAAACAAAAAACATTATGAATATATAAGAGAATGTTAGAATTAAGTAAGTATTTCATATGACATTAATATTTATTTATAGATTCTCTTAGACATATGTTAAAATATTGAAAAGATACTTTTAAATAAAGGAGCAATATAATTGATTATTAAATATTTATTATTTAATCAGTTATTACAATATACAAATATGAATTATATAATTTTATTTAATTTAATTGAAAATTAAATTTTATCTATGTACATCTTTAATATAAATAGGTATGTTAACTTATTGTTATTTTAAATAAATTTAAATTTAATTTTGTAAATAATATATCAAAATACATAAAAACAAGATATAGAAAGATTTATACATGTCATGTCATGAACGCTATGGTGCAATGAACTTTATAAAAGAGACAGTCTTAAAACAATTTCATAACTTGTGAAACTTTAAAATCTGTGTTATGAGACTAAAGTAGTTACGTTTACCTGAATAAGAACATCAGTGGATGATCATTTATTGAGGCATATCCAAAGAACCAATTATATTGATCAAATGAGGATTGGGACAATAAATTTTCTAGTTGGAGAGAAATGAGGATTGGGACAATAAATTTTCTAGTTGGAGAGAGTTATGAAGTTAACCAATTAGCTTATTTTTCAAAGATAGTCTTTATAGGAAATAATCTTTATTGGAAGTTATAACAAATTCCTTTACAAAGCATTCCTATGCAAAGAAAGTACAAAACTTAAAGTAAAATATTTATTAAAAGAAGTATGTTGTTTTTATAAAATTCTTTAACACGGTAACAAATTAAAAACTTAAGTAGAAAGAACATTATTCTCTAAATTCTATAAAATTTATACAAATATTTCTTACAATTAAGTTTAGAAAGTAAATAAAAGTTAATTATTTCTAATTAATATTAACAGTTCTTAATGTTCATGATGATTCTTAAGCATGAAAAATCTTTCTAGATCTGTCTAGTAGTCACCGTGTATTAAGATAGTAGTTATATATCTCTTTCCTTTTTTTCTCTCTCTCTATATATAATTTAAATTATTTTTATTTCAATCATAATGTTAATTTTACTAAAAATTATTATTTATTTATATTTTTAATAAAAAATAAATATATGAACAAAATATAATTTTTTAATCTTAATATATGTATATATCATAACTTTTATTTCACATATTATCTTTTATTTATTTTTGATTTGTAATTCTTTTGATGACTCGTAAGTTTGAATTGTATTATTAATTAAAATATTAAAATTAAATTATTAGTATATTATGTAAATTTTTATAAGACATTAATAACAATTTTAAATATGAAATGTAGTTATACGAATAGAACATAATTTTTATGATTTAATTTAAATTATATTTTTTATAATTTGAAAAAAAAATATAAGTTAAAAGTATTTTTTTATAGAATTATACATAATTATAATTAAATTTTATTTAAATATAATTTATATTATTATTTAGTTTATTATATTATGTACGTTAATATTGGATAAGCATATGTTTTTATGTTATTATTTCTTATTCTCTTACTGCATTGTATGTCCATCAAACGAGTTAACAAATTGAATTAAATTATCTATAAGTTAAAACTAATTTATGTATAAACTAATTTATAATAAATCTTTTACATAATTTTCTAAATATTACTTTAACTTATATGTAATTAATATTAACCTATAAAATTTCATTTTTGCCTTATATTTTTTGGGTATAAGATTTTATAGAAAAACTCGTCCAAATAGATTCATAACTAAATACTTTCTTCGGGTTCAAAATAAGTTTATACTCTAATTAAGAACGTTTTATACAACTTAATTATTTGAAATGTTTTTACTTAAACTATTATTATTAAAACTTGATATATAATTAAAAATAAGAAAAATTAAAATTCGAAATAAAATCTTCATGAACTGAAATGTACTTTTGAAAGGATTAGTGTAAAGTTAGTTAAAATTACTATAGTTGACTAAAAAATTGTTGCTAATTGTAATTAAATACTGAGAATATAATATATAATTTATTGTTTCAAGAATTTGTTCTGTGACATGACAAGTCACCTAATTATAAACTGAGATAATTGTTGGAGTATTCCTATTCTTTTGATAATATAATTTACGAAGGATTAATTAATTAGGTGTGGAGGTGAGAGACAATTTATGCCATGGCCACCGTAATCTATTTTTCTTTTACAATATTCATTACAGGTTTTCTAATTCGCTAAAAAAACTCCTTTTATTAAGATATGTAAAACAACGTTTTTAAATAATTTTTAATAATTTTTCTATTTATAATTTTTAAATATTATCTTTAAAATAATAGTTAGTTAACAATATTCATCTTTTCTGTCTATAGTTAATAGACAAGTTGTGAACTCATGGCCCCAATTTTTCCCACTCCTTATTTTTTTCTTCTTTTTTTAGTTCTTTTCAAAGTCTCATATGTAGTTTGTCTACATGTTCCTTTTCTTACCTAATTTTTTCTTTTTCTCTTCAATTAATCCTAACAATAGATGTATCAGGTATTTAAGTGTAAGTTTAAATTTTATACTAAATAAAAATAAGAAAGTTAAGCAACATATAAAAAAAAAACCTACAAATTCAATATTTTAAGGTTTTGGATTGAAGGTGGTGTCATATTTTTTGTTGGATTTTGGCTCAGTTCTCATTCTTATGAGATATTCCCAGTGTTTCTTTTCTCAAATTTTCTCAGCAAGTGGTATCAGACCCAATGGTTTCGCTTGAGGGGGAATGTACCAATGTGGAAGAGAGACTCTTACTTGAGAGGGAGATTGTTGGATATCCAAGTGAGTCTATGTCTCACATTGAATAAAAATGAGAAAGTTGAGCAACATATAAGAAAACCACAAACCTAATTCTTCAAGGTTTTCGGTTGAAGGTAATGTCATTCTCTTATATGGGTTTTGGCTCAGTTCTAATTCCTGTGAGATTTCCCTCGTGTTTCTCTCCTTAGATTTTCTCAACATTAGTTTCTATAACATGTAAAAGGTAAGTTTGTTTTTATTCTTTAATCTTTTTTTAACTCCACACACTACAAAAAAATGAAAGAAATAACATCGGTCAATAATTGACGCAAAATGAACAAAATCAATGCTTATAAGTCAGAATAATGTCAGGCACAAGACGGACGTTAAAATATTGGAAGCTAATTGAAGTAATTGTTGGTAATTGTAGTAGACACAAATAGTGTCGGCTTGACCCACGTTAAATCGGAAACGTATTGCATCAGCTAGGCCGTTACAAAAGCCAAAGCAAAATGAGGATTGATAAAACAAAATTAGTTAGAAATAAAAAAAAACACACATAATATAAGTAAGAAATTCTCCAGATTTCAAATGTTCAAATACAAATAGATACAAAATCAAATTTCAATATTCAGGATCTCATTAACAGTGAATTTCACCTGTTCAATATTTCTCGGTATCACCTTCAACAACCACATAGTCTCAAATTCCAGACCGCAGTACTACTACAGCGAATAACGTACCAAAATGAAATCCCTAAAACACCTACATATAATGAAAATGTTGACCCTTACCAATAACGAAAATATTGAATCAAAATTAGTTCAAAATAGCCAACCACAATCACTTACTAGTCACTTAGCTTAGAATGCACCTCACCCAACGACTACCAAAGACCAATGAAGCTACTGGCACGACTAACTTAATGTCAGCTCTTATGCAAGCAAAGAAGCAATTTCTGTAACCAAAGAGCAAATTTCAATCCATGGGAACTAATTTCCAAAGACAAAGAAATCCATGGGAACTAAAGACAAAGAAATCATTCATGTGAACTTCGAATGTAAAATAAGACAAATAAATGGAAGAATGAGAATGAATGGAAATAGGGAGAGATAGAGAAGAAAGACGAAATTAAAAAGTGAAATTAAAAAACTGAAACCCTAATAAATAGATAAGCGCGGGTTAACTAACACTATTATCTATTTTAGTTTAAGATCGACTTAACTGACAATAAATAAATATATATATATATATATATATATATATATATATATTATAATTAAAAAAATGTTCTTTTTACTTTGGATATGCAAACAATTTTCTGTTTTTTTTTTTTTAGTTTTAGAATAAGCTTAGCCGACCTAAATTTCTCTGCTATATTAGTATTCCTTTAAAGTGAATCTAATCATCGTTATTTGCGTCTCGTATATGATCAACGCAGGAATAATGTTCCTTATTTGATGGTTAGTTTTATAACTATCAATTTTTAGTTGCTTTTGGAATTAGAAGCTTTGAGGTGTTTATTTTAGTTTAGTTGTTTGACGTCATGGAAGTTAATTTAATTATTTTATTTTCAATCATTTTGATTTGTGAGTAAAAACAAGACAATCTTATGGTTGTGATTTTTAATTTCAAAGAAGTAGTTTGGATTTAGACTAGTCTTGATATTGATTTGTTGGTAAAGTTGAAAGTAGAAATTTATTGAATTAGAAAGGTTGTAAAGCTTTGAAAGGATTAATTTGATGGTTTTGAACTTTAAATGTATGTATCAAGTTTGATAATAAACGTAATCTTGTTGCACCAAACATACTATTAATGTTATTAGCTATAACATAATGATATTTTTTTTATTGTTGTATAAATTGAAAACTATTTTAGATAGATCTTAATTATTATGGAACTTATTTTACATTTCTGCATAAACTTGTCTTTCGTTTAAATTTAAATATTTTTTTATTGGAATCATAATATTAATTTTATTAAAATTATATAATTTATTTTTAATTTTAATAAGAAAATAACCATATGAACAAAGTATACTTTTTTAATCTTAAATTATATATAATACATACACATCATAACTTTTATTTATTTACATTTCTAATTCTTGTGACTCGTAAGTTTGAATTATATTGTTGATTAAAATATTAAAATTAAACTATTATTATTATTATTTAAATTTTTTAAGACATTAATAATAATTTTAAAATCTTATATCAACTTTTATGTTATAAAACATAGTTATATGAATAAAAAATAATTTTGTATGATCTAATTTAAATTATATTTTTTATAATTTGAAAAAAAATAAAAGTATTTTTTTAGAGAATTATGCATAAGTTTAATGATATTTTTATTTAAATAAAATTTTTTATATTATTATTTAGATTATTATATTATGTTCAGGACTATAATTTATCGTAGGTTTGTTCTGACATGTTTTTCTTTTTGGAAATTTTGCAAAAATTATGTAATTTTACACAAATTTTGCCGGAATGAGTAGATTTGAAAAAAAATTACAGAAATAGATAAATCATATTTAAGGATTGGAAACTCATTCTTCAGAAGTAGTTACACACAAATATAACTTTAATGACAATTAAAACTTATTAAAAAAAAATCATCAGGGCATATGATAACTTTTGTGGAGTTGGAAAAGGCCTGTATAGTGGTACTTTGATTTGTCTTAATACATTACACAAGAATAAATTTTAAATGAAATTATATTTAGCTTATTTAGCGTTTCAAGGGGATTCGACTTCTGCTCCTAAATGTGTTACTTAGGATTTTTTCTTTTTCAGATAAATCCAACGTTAATAAAGGATTATTGATGACTTTTGCTAACTTCTGAAAATTACTTTTGGTAGATCTTAAAACTCCTATTATTGTTAGTGATTTTTATCAGCGATTTCTTAATTTCCATTAATTTCATATTTTTTTAATGCATTATATTTTCGGTAATGCATACAAAATCCAAAATCAACCGAAAATTATAAAAGCCAAATATTTAAAATATACGAGGAATTTATAATTAAATGTAACACTCAAGGAACAAATAACAAAATCTACAACTTCAATATAAAATCATCGAAACAACAAAGTTTAAAGATTAAAAGTAGTAAAACATTACCATATCATTTGTTCCTAATCATAAAATGTGACATAACCAAAATTTAGATAATATTATTTAATTATTGTTCTTGATGTTGATAATTTTTTTTTTTTAGAATACTTCTTTGATCAAATGCCAAACATAATAATAATAATAATAATAATAATAATAATAATAATAATAATAATAATAATAATAAGTAGCATTCAAATTATAATATAAAATATTTACTAATTTAATCATGATTTAAGTATTATCGGTGATGCATGAAACATATTAAAGTCATCAGGCAATTCTCTTTTATAATTTTGCAGAAAAAAGGTAAGCATTGTCTTTCATTTACTTGAGATATCAACCTAGAAACCTAATTTAAACACAAAATCAATGAAATTAGTCAAATTAAATAATATTAAAAACTGATGGGTAATATTTAGTCATACAAATAATAAATAGTTTTATGTATTGTCCTATTATTTCTTAATTTATTTGTCTAAGTTTCATACTACTATGATTGAAATCCGTAAGTTTAAATCTAATGCAATTAAACAAAAGAAGAAAAATTGACAAACCAAAAAAGGCAACAACGGTTGACTATAAGTCTCAATTTTAAATAAAAAAATATGATCAAAATTAAAAACTTATCAACTTGATTTTTTAACTATGTATAGGAAGGGAAAATTGAAGATGTCCCACTATATAATGAGTCTTGAAGTCAAACACTTTAGATGGACAAGGATCCAAACCTAAACCCCCTAAACCGCTAACATGTACACAATATTTTCGACTTTCAAAAACATAAGCTAAGGAATTTATACTGTATGTTTCTTTTGGTAGGATGATGATGAGGTTGATTCATATGTCAGAATTTTTTCTTATAAAGAACACAAGAAGTATCTAATAAAGAAAACATTAAATGTGGTTGACAATTATAGATTTTATTAGCACCAATTTCCCTCCCTTTATCATTCACAAATGCTCCATTAACATGTCTATGTGTAGCTATGTATACCTGTCTTCTACTAACCTTGTGGCCACACTCTTTTTCTTATGAAATAGAAGAAAAATTGTATGACAAAATGTATACAAAAATAAAACATAAATTTGTTCCTTTTTGTTATTACTCGTAGCATAATCGTTTGTATCTTTTTTTTAGCCTTCCATCTATATGTTTTACATTTCTTACAAAAATCCCTATTCGCTTCTTCTCCTAAGCACAACATGCAATCATTCAGACAAACATCAATTTTGGTATAATTATCCCACCATCATCTTTGATCCGCTAGAGTTTGTAAGATTTGGCATAGGGTATAATTGTTAGATCCAACTTGCCCACCAACCTAGAGCTACAACAATTATAATAGGATTCGCTATCGACAATCGAAGAACATATGTTTTCATAAACTTTGCATGTGTGTAGAATAGATTTTTTTTGTTGAGATTGTTCAAGCTTAATAGGATGACTTTCAAGAAGTATATGCACCATCAACAAATTTCGCTCACAAGGTTATGTTTCCTTCTCAAGTTCTAAAACTTCATCCTTACTGGGTGAAGATGTAGATTCATCTTGGCTTTCAATGTCTTGACTTTCAAAACCATGACTTTCTTGTTAGACACTCAGAAGCATAATGTCCTTTTTCAAGACACCAAAAGCACTAAATGTCTCTAGTCATAGATTGTTCAAATGAACATTTTCAATATTTTTCTACTTGTTTTCTTTTTTGTTTTCACTTTTCTTTCTCTTTCCTTTTTCGTGACCCATCATTTTTAGATTTGGAGGGGTAACCCTCCCTCTTGGAATCCCTCGTCGAATACGAAGCATTTGGGTAATCTTTCATATAGGTAGACCTTCTTCTTAGTTGTTACTCTACCTTCACACATAGTTGAAACAAGTCATTTAAATCATTATTTGGAAGAAGTTTAATCCTATCCTGAATTTCATAATTAAGGCCACTTTGAAACCTAGCCAAGGTTATTCTAGGCTCTTCTATATTCCTCGCCCTCATCAAACTCAATTCCATTTTCTGTCCATACATGTTATACAGTCATATTTCTCTGTTAGAATCTTTGGAGTTTATCCATCAATTACCCATCATAATAGGAGGACATGTGCCTTTTTCGTAGGGTAGGTGTAAGTTCATTCCCATAAAGTATCTGAGGATTATAATTTATCCTAGGGTCTCTGATTGCAGACCTCCACTAATACATTGTTGGTCCCTAAAAGCTTGGTGACACTTAAAAATATGTTCCATTTATCTCCCAATCTAAATATTTCTCTACATTTTCTTTTGCATAGAAAGAGGAAGGTCTACCTTAGGTTCTTAGAAAAAGCTAGGATTTCTAGGTCTATGATGCCTAGGGGTATTGATAATAGTCAACATTGTGTGAGTACTAAACACCCCTTCACTTTGGGAATGGGGTTATCATGATATTTTCTTCTTCTAATGCAACCATTTCCATGTTTTTTTTTTAGGTTTTTCTTGATTTCTCATGAATTAAGGAAACATGTCATTAAGCTCAACATTTTCTTTTATACTTTGGAATTCATCTCTCATATGTTACTCCTCTTGATGATCCCTAAAACTACTCATTTTTGGATCATGAATGATTTTCACAAAGTTTTCAAAATTTTCACAAAAACAAGTGATAAGATTTTGACAAATACTTTTGTTAGAGAAATTTTATAAAAAGAAAAGATGTTCAAAATTGACTAAGTATATTCTCAAAAAAGAGAAATGAGTTACTAGTGAACACGATTAAGTACCAAATATTTTCTAGCTAAATTTTTTTCCTAAACCATTTTTACAAACTTTTTTTAACAAAAAACTTCAAAAAAATTTCCAAATGTGTGTACATAGATTCCTAAGAACCAAAAGAATGTCAATTATTTCTTTATTTGAGATATTAAACCTTAATTTGCCATAGAGATCTAAAAAGTAAAAGAAATAACAAAATAAAACTCTTGATATCTCATATAAAGCAATAAAATCTAGACGAATTTTCTAAATGAAAGTGTAAGTAAAGCTTAAAACTTCTTGACACATTTTTGCTAAATCTCTACTACAAAGTTTAGCTAAAGAAATGTGATTGCACTAAAATCATTTTCCCAAGACACCAAAGCAAAGATTAAAAATACACAAAGATAAAAAAAATTTACAAATTACAACACAAAATTCCTTGACAAGTAAAAAAAAATGTAGTAAGTTTAAGAAATCAACAAATTCTAATGACGAATTTGATTTTTTTTTGTCATTAACTCATTTTTGTCGATTTTTCTTGCTTTTCTTGTTTCAAAAGTAGTGGTTTCTTTTCCTTCAAATTCAATTTTCAATGAAAACTTTCTTTTGGCTTATCCTCCAACATCTATTGTATTATCTCAAGAAGTGGTGAGTTTCAAATAAGATGCTTAAAAGGAAAAGTTTTAGTCAATCCTCAAACACTTAATGAATAAGAAGCTAATATTCAAAATGCACAATTTGAAAAGATACAATATCAATCGAAAGATTAGGTGACATAACTCAAAAGAATAGAAAAGTGACAAGGCAAAGTTTGTAAGCATTCGAAAAGATTCTAAAGAATAAGTCTGGATTAGGATTACAAAAAACAAACAAAACTGAATCAAGAATAAAAGAGAATACACCACTCGAGTTTAAAAGAAATCTCACACTAAAAGATGTTCACTATTCAATTCAAGTTAAGAAATCAATGAAAATAAAAAGCAATGCATTAAAGAGTGCTACAATAGTGTGAACTGCTCGAGTTTCTAATTTTCTTTTGTATATGTATTTGGCTTTTAATTTTTTTTCATATTTCAATTTCTTTTTTCATTTTCTAGATTATCATGTCTAGACCTTGTTTTTTTTCTTAAATTCAATAGAAATTATCAAAATTAGGTTCAAATTCACATGTCAACTAATAATAGGTGTATAATGTTCCAAGCAAAGATTCAATTTAAAATTCAAAGGAAAAGTGTCGAAAGGCTCTTGACCTGCACATTCAATTTTAGGAAAAGTGTTTTAGAAGTTTGCTAATGATTAAATAACAAAAGAGAAACTCAAAACAATAAGAGAAACTAGAAGAAAAGAATTTGAAAATCATGTTTTGGTTGCAAAAAATTATATAAAATTTACAACTACTTATAAGCAGTTCATGACATGTTTAAGGATTAAACAAAACTTATAAGATTCAGAAATTAAAATTTAAGTAACACGTGATAAAAGAATTCAATTGAAGACATAAAAGTAGACAAACACATAGACTAAAATTCTTAAATATAACACTACAAGAAAAAGTTAAATTACCGACAAAATTTTATCGAAGAAACTTTATCCATCGGTAAAATATCATTATTGACGATTTTATCGACAAATATCATCCGTCGCTAGATTTATCGACGGATTTACCGATGAATTTATCCTAAGTCCGTTGGTAATTACATACGAATTTAAAAATTCATCGGTAATTACTAACGAACTCAGAAATTCATCGGTAAATTTATATACGATTAATTTACCGACAGATTTTGGGTGTTTCCGATGGATTTGTCCCGTCGGTAATTTTTGTTTTTTTTGTAGTGTAACTTGAGCCCTCTTGCACATAATGATCTAGAGAATGTGGGACTAACTACAGAAGGAAAGGGAGAGTTCAATTTTTGGCACCTCATGCTTGCTTCAAGTCCCATATCACTCAAAACATGAGGAGGGTTGAACGTTGACTAGCAAATTAGGGTTTTGACTTCCAAGTCAAACCCTAATTACTACTTTTTACAAAGGAAATTACTATTCCTATACAAAAATGCTCTACTCCTATTTATATTGTTATAAGGCTAACTAAAAGAAAAATGAATTCTAATAATTCACATTCCATAAAAAAAGAGTCTTCTAGGGTCATTCTTCCTCTTCTAGTCTCCTACCCATCGTCCTAGTTAGAGAACTATATGTGGTATTTCAAATGGTCCTCCATAAAAAAAAAAAAACATTACGACAATTTTAATTGACATTATTTACAACTTTAAAATGCCACTTTATACAGTGCATTAAATGGTAGGTGTTGTGACGGTTCAAGTAAGACTGCCATATTTTACTTTGTGATGACAAGATCTATGGTGGTATACTAAACTCCCACAAGTGTTTATAGTGGCACTTGCAATTGAAATATATACAAAAATAACTACCACTACAAACACGATTTTTTGTTGTAATAGGGAAAAAACTAATGCCCATAATAGAATTTCTTCTAATGGTTCGTTGCACACTGGAAGATAAATCCCTACATTAGAGCATTATTAAGATTTACTTTTTTATTCTTTACAAACGCAATTAACTTGTTTGTTTAATTTCATAACCAACTGGCAAACATCACTCAAACATGTTGTGACCTTTTTAAAAAATTCATAAGACGGCTAAAACTAATGCAAGGGTATCCTTTAGGACTTGTAAAATTATTGTAATTTAAACAATGTTTTTACTATTTTAAAATTTTAATTCATTTGTTTGTATATTTACAAATATACATAATTTAATATTGAATCTCGCTTTGATTTTTTCAAGATAAGTATGAAAAACTTATCATTGACAGAGAAGCCTCTTAGGACACGCTAGAGGATGATGTGTCTAGTTTTCCGTTTGATGATGACATATTTTATGATGGCATATTTTATGATGTTGTTAGAAGATTGGACAAAAGACAACGACTTTATGGCCCAAGAGTAGTTACTGAAAAAATTATACCTTTTTTCTTTTTAAAGTTTTTCAAATGTCATTACATAAGGGGAATTTGAACAAATGAGACATGTTGCCTCCAACTTATCTAAATAAAATAGAAGCTTGAAGAACATGTTACTCACTAAAACAACAAGTTACATTTATTTAGAGAGTAGATGACACAATATATGTTATATTTTTCACTTAGTCTCGCATATTCATCAGTACCATGTTCTCTATGGCAAATCAAACCTTCTCCTTATGAACTAAACGACATGATAATTTTTATCAACACTAAGAAAACATATTGATTAGAAGTAAAAAAGGAGGTGTTTCATTCCTTATACAAAAAGTAGTTACATGTTATCGGGTTTTAAACCCAGAACATTACAAATCAAACATACTCCCATATGCATGACAAATAAAGACTTGACCTAATAGCACTTGTTTTCTACAAAATGTCCTACTCTGCATATTTGTTGGATACATACTTGTACATAGGCTATTTGTTTGGAAGCCCCAAAGTTTTGCCTTTTAATCAACTTTATTTACAATGTTGATAACGATAATGAGGAAAACTAGTTCCCTTTCAATTTAATCACTTCTTACATTATTATGATCGTAGTATTTATTACTTTGAATTTTATGAGGTGTAAAAATAATTTTATTACTTTTAATATGCTATTTTCCTTGTATTCATGTTGCGCTTGCTTTAAATTTTGAGTTCATTTTATTTATGCACTTAAGCTAAAATGAATCAATTAAAATTGCTCACTGAAACAGAACATTAATACACTTAAGTAACTAACTGACACTTCAGTGAATATTATAACACTCTTAAGTGACGAAGCTGATGACATTGCTTCAAGCATTACATGTGAGTTATATGCAACATTATTTGACACAGTCATTTAAGCATCATTTTTTTATTCCAAGCAACTAAGCCCGTGAAGGTCGCTTCAAGTTTTACATACTCATTGTAAGCGATATTATTTGATGTAGTCTCTTAAGAGTCATTTGTTCTTTTCTCACGTTTCAATAAGTCCTAATGCACATCAAGCAAGAACGCACTTAAAGTATCATTGTTTGACTTTAAGTGACATTAGCTCATACAATGAATATGTTCCTACTTCAAGCATTTGTTTTCATCTCATGCATGGTCTCTGAGAACAATCCTTAATTCGCGTAAGTGACTGATATTTTGTAACAAATATTTTTATTACAATTAGTGATGACACAAAATGTTACTTTCTCAATAATGTTTGTGACAAGAAAAAAAAGATTTTGTGACATGATATATGGTGTTAAAATTTGTGATGCAATCATATTTTTCGTCACAAAATTTTTGTCACGTTTATTTATGTAATAACATCATATTTTGTCATAAAAATGAATTTTGAAATGTTTTGCGATGAAAGAATTTTGTTGATTAAATTATTATATGTTGTGATGTTGTTGTATACATACATTCTTATGTATTAAGTTTCATCATAAAAATGTTTTTTTTAGTGTTGATTGAATTATTGTATGGTGCCATGTTATTGCATACATATCATTCTTATGTATTAAGTTTAAGTCTTGTATTATGTGGTAAAAAACTAAGAAGAAACTCCTTACACACACAAGACCTAATGTGGTGTATAGATATTGGTTTCACTAAACTCACTTTAATTTCATTCACCTTTATGTTTAATTCCTATAATTTGATGATGATATAAATCTTGAATAAGGTCGAGTGTTATCTTCCATTAAAATATATTTAATAAGTGAGTATTTCAAAATGTTTTTTCTGTTATCTATAAATTGTCTAATTGTACTTAGATTTGTTAAAAATCTATAATGCATGAAGAAGATATAGATATGAATTGTACTTAGATTTGTTAAAAATCTATAATGCTTGAAGAAGATATATATATGATTTGTTTGATGTGAGATAAGATTATTATTAGTTGTAGATTGATTTAATTCTAATTAATACACTCATTCATGCAATTGTTTTGATTCCTTCTTGTGATCCTAAACCCTAGAATACGACATATTTTGGTGACAATCTAAGAAAATGTAGTATCTTCTTATCAACATATATGTTTATTCTGATATGTTTTGTTCAAATGTGATTGTAATTCAAATCGGATATATTTTCTAGATGTTTTATTCGTTAAACTCTTGTCTCTCATCAAACTTTTGTTTTATATATAGTTGATAATAGTATTGTATTGTACACACGGTGGTTAGGAGATTTTTAAACTTCACTTGAGAATGCGAATAAGCCTTTAATTCTACCTAACATGTGGTAATAACTATCTCTTTCTTCTATTGGATCAGAATCTTATTCAACTTACAAAAGCAACTCATAAATAAGATAGGAATGTGACCCTTACTTATATAATATATTTTTTATGACTAGAGGATGTAAATCCTTAAATAACTTATATAAGTCTTTTGGGTATTTTAGTTATATATAGAAATAATACTGCATTAATTGTTGTATGAAATATTAATTGTTACATGTGGAATGGTAGTTGATAACCTCACCTGTTTAACCACCTATCAGTTTCTTCATTTAAGACCTTTGGAAAAGAACAAAACCAAAAGCCCTAGTCTTGGATTCTCCCTCCATGTTCACCACTGATCAATAATCATCTATATATATCATGAGTTGTAGAACCTTTTAATAGTACTTTTTTCACCATGGATTCTGAAATGTTCAACTCATTAGCCCTTCTCTTTTCCTTTCTCCTCTCCATGATAGTGGCCCTGAAACTAGGGAGAAACCTTAAGAAAACTGAGCCATCTCTAAACATACCCCCTGGACCATGGAAGCTGCCTATTATCGGAAACCTACACCATCTTCTTTCATCCAAACCACACAGAAAATTAAGAGACTTAGCCAAAATATATGGACCCTTGATGCATCTCCAACTAGGAGAGATCTTCACAATCGTTGTTTCCTCACCAGAGTATGCTAAAGAGATCATGAAAACCCATGATGCAACCTTTGCATCAAGGCCTCAACTTCTAGCCGCAGAAATAGCCTCCTATGGATACACAAATATTGCTTTTGCACCTTATGGAAGTTACTGGAAAAAGGTAAGAAAAATATGCACCATGGAGCTTTTCTCCCCAAAACGTATCAACTCATTCCAACCAATCAGAGAAGAAGAACTCACCAATATGGTTAAAATGGTTGGTTCACATGATGAAGGATCCCCCATCAACCTCACTCATGCAGTGCTCTCATCAATGTATAACATCATTTCAAGAGCTGCCCTGGGCAAGAAGCGCACCAAAGACCAAGATGAATTCATGTCAATACTCGAAGAAGGAGTACTTGCTGCAGGAGGTTTTGACATAGCAGAGTTGTTTCCTTCTGCTAAATGGCTTCAACTTGTTACTGGACTGAGGCCTGTGCTTGAGAAGGTGCATGGAAAAATGGATCGGATACTAGAAGACTGTTGGGGTGCAAACAAAGTCCCACATCACTCAAACAAGAGGTTGGACATGGGTTTATATACACATGGGTAGTCTTCATTGGTAAGAGGCCTTTTGGGAGGTGCCCAAGAGCAAAACCATGAGGGCT
>Ga0209700_107533_pt1 | contig 15197 bp, 9 predicted proteins | sample SiratroredBW_FD_187528 | JGI IMG/M metagenome (GOLD analysis project Ga0209700, IMG submission 187528) | Root nodule microbial communities of legume samples collected from California, USA - Siratro red BW (SPAdes) (version 2) | ecosystem: Host-associated > Plants > Roots > Nodule | place: USA...
TAAATTATTTTTTAAATTGTAAAAAAAAAAAAAAAACGCAATCATTTGCCATTTAAAAACTTTATCCAACCACACTTTATTCTTACCAGAATAATAAGATCAGCATTGATCGGGTAAAAAAATATATATTATTGACTCTTTCAGCGAGAGTACTAAATTTGGACGTAATTAAATGACATGAGCCTAAATATCGCTTTTCACTGTAACAACATGGTACGTGCAATAAATGTTTCTTTATAACTTTAATGTACGTAGTTGTAAAACCCTGGGCAGTAGGCCAGCACTTTTTTTTTTTTTTTTTCTCCCTTTCTTCTTTCTTATGTTTCTTTTCTTCTTCTTTTCTTTTTTCATTTTCTTCTCACAAATTTTAAAGTTGTTTCTATTTCTTTTTTACAAAAAGATCTTATATGGTAAAAGGTATATAACATATTTGTGTCTAATCATAATTTAATTTTGCATTAAATTAACTTAGAGTGATATCTTTTTAATCTAATGTTTTTTACTCTATCTCTATATTTTAAAGAGGTTTTAAGCCTTAAGGTAATTATAAATTAAACTCATTTGAGATGAAAGTTTAAGATATTTCAAGTCTTCTTGTCTTAACATCCAAATTTTAATGATAACAAACAACATAGTTTGGGTGTATCTAATATATTTATTTAACAATATAACAAGCTTAACACTAAGAGATATTTAATCATGATTAAGAGCAAATACTTACTTATGCTGTATATCATGATTATGGTATTGAAAAGAAAAAACAATAGACAAGGTCTTGATAGAAAACCTTCGTAATAAAATGAATAGTGTTGCATGCAAAACCAAAGTCTTTCAAAAGTATCAAACGCTACTAAGAAGAAATAACCAAGTGATAAGTAATTATGTTTTCTACATATGACCATAGTCTTAGACCATAGAAGTTTATTCTTATGACATACAATATGTGTCCTCCAATACAAAAATTAGACCATAGAAGTTTATTCTTATAACATAGAATATGTGTCCTCCAATATAAAAAGAATAGAAGCTCAGAAAGTTATAATGAAATAACCTTCCAACAAGAGACTTAAGAAGAATGGAAGTTAAAAAAGATTAGGAGTGTTCAAAAGTATCTCAGGTTTGATGTAGTGTAAGACAGATTATTTTTATTTTGCTTCTAATAATAAGTGCACTAGTCACAAATGTAGCAAGTAATAAATATTGTTTTCTTTTAAAAAACTTTTTTAATATACGACAATACTTACAATTATAGCAAAAGTAGATTAAAGAATAATTTCATAATTTTGATTGGTGTGTGAGAAAATAAAATTGTGCAAAACCAAATTAAATATTTTTATATATTTTGGTCAAATACTTGGAATGCAGAAAAAATGATAAGGATCAACGAGATGAAATTTTTAGGGTTAGACTTCACTAAACCTAACTCTCACGAATAAAAAACAAATACTTTCTTTCTTAACAAATGTCAATATCAACCTATAATAATACCCAAACCTTAATTTCTTAGGTGAATGAGCTTAAGCTTACCTATTAATTGTTAATTCATTAATCAATTATATAAACAATACTTGCTTTTGTCACAAAAATCTTAAGATAACAAATGAATCATGTCCTATTCCTAGATATAAGCATTCATTAATTATTTCAATTTGGTTCTAGATTAGAAATGATATTTCCCAATACTTTAAGAATCAAATATCAAGTCATAGATGATTACCACAATAGACATTAAGCATAGAATTAAAATACTAACATTGAAAGGAAAGACATATGATTACATGAGAGTTCAGTAGGTTACATGTAACCTCCACAATAATGGGTTTAGCTCCTTATAGTCATGAAGAGACTAAACATAGCAAATGAAAAATTGAAAAATACACTTACTCTAGTTGCGTTGGGCTCAATTTACTACAGAGACCCTCAACTCAACTAGCACCGGACTCAACTCAAGTGGCACCAGGCGCAACTCAATGTATTTGCTCTCGGCTTTTGTGTGGCTATGATAAGTTTTCTGGTGTCGGGCTCAATTGTCCTACATCAACTTCCTCTTTTATATCTTCCTTTAAGGATTTTAATCCTATTCTTTTGAATTTAATACTTTATATTTAACTTTTTAGGAAAAATAAGAAGAAATAGTGTAGACTCTTATAATCAATTGTTAACAAAGTAATTGAAATAATATGTCTATGATTGATTTTCAAAGATTCAAAATCAAAGAATAAGAGGGAGCAACTTGAACAGATACATGCTGATATAAAACTTTTCTCAAAAAGATGAAAACAAAAAGTTTTAAGCTTCTTGAAGTGTTTCTTGAACGTATGAAATCAGTAGTATTGAAAGCAATGAATGATTTTCCAAGACAACCTTGAAAACAATTGATAGAAAACTTTTATAAAGAAGCTTAATATGTTAAGTGAAAATTGATTATTTTTTTCTCTGTTTTGCTTTAGGAAAGATAACAAAAACAATTAATTTATTATATCTCACTTAATTTATTAATTGTACAAGCTATAATACGACATAATAAATTATTTCAAAGCTTAATTGATTATCAACGTAAACATGTTTATGAAACAATTTGATTTAAAAAAGTATTACTAATAATAATAATTAATTATGCAACTTAAGATAATTTATTATATTAAACATTGAAACATTAATAAATTAATATGTTCTTAAAGTCTTTTTAAAAGATTTTCAAAAACTTTAATGAATTATCAAAACCAATGGTGATGATGCTTCTTAGTCTAAGATAAAATATTTTCTATACATATGATTTACACGTTCAAGCATGAAAGCTACAAACACTTAATACAAAGTTTGTTGCTTCATCATCAAAGACACTCTCAAGAGAAATCTAGTGTTCAATCTTTATTACCATGATCAAACTAGTTTATAATTTCATATTTTTAGTGCAAAAAGGGGTGTAACATGTGAATAAAATAGGTGAAATTCAATCTTAACATTTGTTAGAATTCGTTGTTCGGACAATAAATGACTCACTTAAGTTTTTGTGTATTTTGATAACTTCTTTTTTCAAATATACATTTTTTTATATACATTTTTTTATATAAATAAAACACATTTTCTTTGTAAAAGCACATTTTTTTTATAAGGTGAAAGTTGTGTCCACTTATATAACATAATTATATCACATCTTTTAGTTAATATGAGATTTTAACTCATTTCTTATGCGAAACATTTCAAATGTGAAATTAGACATTTATAAATAGTCCAATCAGGTTTCCATAGCAAATAATATAATAAAATTAATAAATATAAGTAAGATAGACTTTAATTCAACTTTATTAAATCTAATTCAATCTTACTAAATCAATTTATGAGATAAAATTTATATTTATAATCATATTTTTAATAAATATGACTTTTTAGTATTATGTTATATATAACTTGGTCTTATGTTTTGAACAAGAAAAACACTAATTTGAAATCACTCTTTATATTATATTTCTATTTAATACTGTATTTTGTTAATAAAATATTATATATAAATAAAATAATAATATATATTAGTGTTAAATGGTGTCAAAGATGAATAGTAGTGTCAAAATATCACCATCCTTTAAATACTATCTTGTTTTAACATTCCAAAAATCAACACAGGACCAATATAGCTAGAATAAACTTTAATTCAATCTTATGAAATAAGATTTACGTTCATTTATATAATATAATTTAATTATATTTATAATCGATACGACTTTCAATATTATGTTATATATAATTTTGTTTTATGCTTCAGCAAATTAGCTTAAGTCTCTGCGTTCTCTTCTCTTCTTCCATAGGCAATCGGGATCACTACTTAAACAAAATTTGTTGAATAAAAGGTATGGTTTTGACTAAGTAATCTGTTCTATCAAACATTTGATTCTTACAACCAATTAGTTTTCGTTAATTTTGAAACCAAATTCTCAGCCAATAACAAAATACTAATAATTTAAACACTAACTTAAATACGTTATGTAGGTACAATATACAATGCTCGGTACCAGAAAAATTAAATACGTTACCTCATTATGTCATCATCAGTTTTTTCAGTGCGTTATCACAGTCTTCTACTATTATACAAAGCCGTGGGTCATATAGCAATTAATTAAAAAAGTTCCAAACTAAGAATAATATTGGTTATAAGTCTTTACACCATACACGCACTAAAAACAATTGATTAACCCAAAGAAGTAACCAACCCGAATGGTAACAAACAAATTGCCATTGTCTTTAACAGTAAAAACCTACGAAAGGTTGAAGAGATTGGCAATTCCTTCTTAGTTTTGCAACTCTACTATGATACAAATGAATCTTCTTCTGCATATTTGGTTCAGTGCACTAGAAACGTGGAAGATCCCAGGGTGAGTTCAGAAAAAGGGTAACGTAGTTTGAGAGTGGTGGCATTAGATGAAGGGGTAGGTGGGGTTGTGAGTAGAGAGAGTCACGAGATAGAAAATGTAACGTAAGTACGCTGAAAAAGAAAAGTTCGTAAATTTTGAAGAGGGCATGAGATGAGGCAGTTATAGGCAGTAGTACTGTATCTGTATCCATCATTTTCTGATTCCGCGTCATGTCACTTGGATAGAAATAGAAGAAACTAGAGACGTAGATGTGATTTGTTTTGTTGCATAGGATAATAGAAATACGAAAATCTACGTGACATAAAAAAGGTGTGGTTGCGGTTTGCCTATCAATTCATGGTATCCCCACAACGTTGGCCAATCCTCTTCACTTGTTCTTCCGCACATCCCATCTCTCTCTCTCTCTCTCTCTACTTGGACCCCGTCCTCAGTGTCTCTTCTCTCTGGTTGCAACTTGGGTGTGAAAGGACCAAAATACGAATTTTCTGGAAAAGAAATCAATCCCCCCTCCCAAAAGAAATGCTAAAGTGTGGGAGAAAGGGGTGTTAAAAGATAAGTGCCAAGCCTCAAAGTTGTCTACTCAAATATCAGATTGTGCTTTTTACCTTCTTATGGCCTATAATCTCCCTCAGTAAAGAAAACCAAGACCAAAAGGAATAAAAAAAAGTGGGAGAGAGAGGGAGAAGTAGAGAACAGGAGAGAAAGAGATAAGACTTGGTGGTGTTGTTCAGGCTCAGTACTCAAAGGGAAAGGATTAAGGAAAGAGATCTGGTATATGGTTGTGTGTGTGAATAATAGAGTGCTTGAGGTTGTGGTGTTGGTGAAGAATATTTGTGGAGATGTCAGGAGGAGGATGCAGCATAGTGTGGTTTAGGAGAGATCTGAGGGTAGAGGATAACCCTGCACTGGCTGCAGGAGTGAGAGCAGGAGCTGTGGTTGCTGTTTTCATCTGGGCTCCAGAAGAAGAGGGTCAATACTACCCTGGCAGGGTCTCTAGGTGGTGGCTCAAACAAAGTTTGGCTCACCTTGATTCCTCTTTGAGAAGCCTTGGCACTCCCCTAATAACCAAGCGTTCTACTAATAGTGTTTCTTCTCTATTGGAGGTCGTTAAGTCCACTGGGGCTACTCAACTCTTTTTCAACCATTTATATGGTGAGTTTCCATTTTTTCCTTTTCTTACATGACCTACTTTTCATGCTTATTATGTATGGTATATGGTTCTTGTGTTTTCTGGTGCAACTTCCCTCCTTTCCTTTTAGATGATTATTGGTTATCATATCATGCTACCTTCTTTTGTTTTGTTCAATTGTTTTTGGAGGGTTTATGTGAAAACCTCTAGATTGCTACCTAAAGATGGTATATGACTATGGCAGATTCATTGCTTTGTAAGGACCAACATCATTATATATTGTAGGATCCTTAATTCTGTCAATTCTAGTTGTTTCTATTATCATTTGGTGAACTTTTTCTTTATATTTTGTGTTATGGTTGTCTGAATTTTTCTTCTTCGTATAACCTGTCTTGTCATTTGGAATCTCTACTTATATAGTTGGATTTCCTTTTTCATATAAGAAAAGTGAAGTTCGTCACTGCAGCTTCATGATGATATCAAAGTGAGTAATTATCTGTGTTGCAGATCCATTGTCACTTGTGAGGGATCACCGAGCAAAGGAGGTTCTGACTGCTCAAGGCATTACCGTACGTTCATTCAACTCAGACTTATTGTATGAACCATGGGATGTGAATGATGCTCATGGCCAACCATTCACAACTTTTTCTGCTTTTTGGGAAAGATGCCTCAGCATGCCTTATGACCCACAAGCACCTCTTCTCCCACCTAAAAGAATTATTCCAGGTCTACTTTTATTCATTTTTCTTCTCAGCCTCATATTTTTGTTTTTATTAATTTAATATCAATTGGGGGCCAGCTGCGTAAGTCATTCACCTTTTGTGGTTCTAGTTTGAAGTCGGCACTTCAACAAATTATCCAAATTGGGAAATGAACACCGATGCTTTTAACCGCTTAAAAAGTTCCTATGTAACATAGCAAAAAGGTAAAAAAATTAAAATCATACTATTTAACGACATGAAACTTGCTTTAAATTTTAGATGCAAATAAAAGTTCATAGATCATTCGGCCAATAGGCTTCCAAAGTAGGTCGTCCAACCATTGTAAACAAATAAACTTAACGATGCAACAAATACTGTATTCAATTGCTACATCTGACATGTTTTGGTTATGTAGATATGCAATCTTTATGAGTTTGGTCTGAAAATCTTTGCATGATTAATGGACTAAATCACACAATGATCTTAGTTTTGTAAACTCTACAAGTATCTCATGTGTACTTCAGTATATTTGGTACAACTTTTTTCTATGTAGCACTGCATTTGTCATGCATTTAATTTGCACTATGTTAACTATTGTTGCTTTGTTTCAGGTGATGCTTCAAGGTGCCCTTGTGACACATTGATGTTTGAAGATGAATTGGAGAAGGCAAGCAATGCGCTTCTTTCTCGAGCATGGTCACCGGGGTGGAGCAATGCTGACAAGGCATTGACAGCATTCATAAATGGTCCTCTGATTGAATACTCAAAGAATCGTAGGAAGGCTGATAGTGCCACAACCTCATTTCTCTCTCCACATTTACACTTTGGTGAGGTGAGTGTAAAGAAAGTGTTCCATCTTGTCCGCATCAAGCAAGTGTTTTGGGCCAACGAAGGAAACAAGGCTGGTGAAGAGAGTGTGAACTTGTTTCTCAAGTCTATTGGTCTGAGAGAGTATTCAAGGTATATCAGTTTCAACCACCCCTACAGTCATGAGAGGCCCCTTCTAGGCCACCTGAAGTTTTTCCCTTGGGTGGTGAATGAAGGGTACTTCAAGGCTTGGAGACAAGGAAGAACAGGGTACCCTTTGGTGGATGCTGGAATGAGAGAGTTGTGGGCAACTGGTTGGTTGCATGATCGGATACGTGTGGTGGTTTCAAGTTTCTTTGTGAAGGTGCTGCAGCTTCCCTGGAGATGGGGAATGAAGTATTTCTGGGATACCCTTTTGGATGCAGATCTTGAGAGTGATGCCCTTGGATGGCAGTACATATCTGGTACTCTCCCTGATGGTCGCGAATTTGATCGAATAGATAATCCGCAGGTGCTGTTGCTTCTGTGTAAAAACTACATAATCTTGTTTTGTGTGGATTGCATTTTTGTGTATGTTCATCTGTGTACATGTTATGTTCTTTTTTATATTGAAAAGGAAAGCAATGTCACGAGTTTCATATATAATCCTGTTGTTATTACTTTTCTGGTTTGAATAATTTGTGCCGAATCAAAGACTCTTTTGTCCACCACTGAGGTTTTGTACAAGTGAAATAGAACAAAATGTACTTCCACCCTCTTCTCTGAACTCCCTTAAATATTTATGGTTTGAATTTTAGATGAAGGCAAAAGGTTCATCCCAATATTGATTACATTTCAGTGAGTAGAGAGAAGTTTCATTTGTCTGATCTGGAGTGATGCCTTCTTTTAACTCTGACAAGTGTTTGAGAGTAAAAATTCTCGGCATGGACACGGTTGATGAATCATAATTATTGAGTTAATATTTTGACTTAATCATGACTCTGTGTCTTCAACTTTGGGGGCAATTGAAACTCTAGATATTTTGATTATGATTTATGAACTCTGACATTAACATTTTGAAACTCCAACTATATGGTACTGCCAGCTATTTGAATGCTTAAAGATGGTAATAACTTGTGATTGATAAACTCATTTGATTTTTTTTTTTCAGTTTGAGGGGTATAAATGTGACCCAAATGGAGAATATGTTCGACGCTGGCTTCCTGAACTTGCTAGATTACCAACTGAATGGATACACCATCCGTGGAATGCACCAGAGTATGTACTACAAGCTGCTGGAATCGAACTTGGTTCAAATTATCCTCTTCCCATTGTGGGAATAGATGCTGCAAAAGTTAGACTGCAAGAAGCACTCATACAAATGTGGCAACAAGAAGCAGCTTCAAGAGCTGAAATTGAAAATGGAACCGAGGAAGGGCTTGGAGACTCATCTGAATCAGCCCCTATTGCTTTTCCTCAAGACACACATATGGAAGAAGGGCCTGCTGAACCTATTAGGAACAACCCACCTCATGGTACTCGGCGCTACGAGGATCAGATGGTCCCAAGTATGACTTTTTCCCATGTGAGAGTGGAAGAGGAAGAAACATCTTCAGACCTTCGAAACTCAGCAGCGGACAACAGAGCCGAAGTTCCTACAAATGTGACCACACAACAAAATGCAAGAGAGACAGTGAATCAAGGAGGGCTGCTGAATGTAAATAGAAACACTCGAGTACAGAATAATGCTACAGTGTGGCTGAGAAATGCAGCAGAAGATTCCACAGCAGAATCTTCGAGTAGTACTAGAAGAGAAAGGGATGGAGGTGTAGTTCCAGTTTGGTCTCCCCCAGCATCTAACTTCTCAGAACAATATGTAGATGATGAAAATGGTATTGGAGCCAGTTCATCTTACTTGCAGAGGCAGCATCCTCAGTCTCATCAATTGATGAACTGGACGCGGCTACCTCAGACTGGGTGAGATTTCCCAAAGCACTGAAAAGTACTTTGTGCTTCATGCTAAACTCTTTCATTACGACTTTCCTAGGTTATGTTCTCCAACCATTTGGTGATTTTGGAAATACTATGGCTAACCTGCTTCTGTTCAATTTTCTTAGCCTTATTTAGAGATCTATAAAGCCCTTGTTCATGCTTGTTTTTTTGGTTTTTTCACTCTTCTGATTCTCCTCTTCACGAGTACTACATAAGTTGTAGAATTTTATTACATCTATAAACACTTAGCGAATGCCAATATTTTTGTCCTGCTGGATGATGTTTTTGGCAATGCATCTACAGTGACTTTACCACATTAATTTTACCACTGCATGATATTCTAACCTTTCAATAAATTTTATCAGTATAATATATTTTTATTATATAATCGAGGTTTGAAAGAACAAAAGGTGGATCATAATATTGACCGTGTCTAGTTTTTCAAACCGTTCCAGTTGTTTCTGATCTAATGTTATGATCTTTTCCATCTTTTTGTTACCATGTTACAATCAACACTTTCATTACAGGTAATTCGGAGCTAGAACGTGCCGATTAGTATCAGGGAGATGGAAAATGCACTCTGCCCCCATCTTTTGGGAAAAGTGGGATGGCGAACCTCGTATTGGACATACATGTGATCATTTCCTACATCCTTAAACATGTCTTGAGACATGATTAACGGCTGACCTCGAAGTGCATGAAAATTTCAGTTCATGCGGGTAGTAGTTTCATCTCCAGTGCCTTTTGCTCTCTTGTACAAAATTTTTAGGCCTACTGTATAGTATAATTTGTGTTGTGGAGGAGAAAGAGCCACTATTCGAATTGGACCTTTGGTAGTCTCCTAAACTCAGGGTTGTGCTTATCATTTGAGGTAGTTAGTTATTTACATTTCCTGTCCCGTAATCCTGTACATTTATTTTGACTGCTGTAAAGTGCATTCATCTCGATGCTCACATCTCCAAAACTTCTCTATATGGCAAACTAAAAAGACAGTGCCATGACACTTTTTGGTTTTGTTTTTCCTGTCCTTGTAATGCTTATTCCTGAACTATCCTGTGGTTGAGTAAAGATATGCAAATAATTGCAACAATTTACTCACTTACTCCTGAACTATAACGAAAGAATGGGAACTTCCATTTCTAAGGGTATTGCTAAAGCAATCATATTGTTTATTTTTAAGCTAAGTAAATATTACAGATCCCAAAGGGTTTGATCAAGTTCATGGAATGGAAGTGTACCATTTATATTTTAAAGGAAATGATTATGATTGCATATGTTACAATAAGATGGCTCAGGTTTTGCTGTTTTGTTTACTTCTAGGAATTTGTATAGTATACTTGCTGTGAGTGTTCCCAGAGTTGGGCTTATGATAAAGCCAAATGTTTTTGCAACCACCAGATATGATAGCCGGGCATAAACTCCTTGCTGGATTCATGGAAGCTCCGGTGATTTGGCTGCAAAAATATATGCTATGTTCAGTAACTTGTTCATTGAAATTGCACCTATTGTCTTGTGTAAGAGCAAGACTTCTTATTGTGATAAGAGGACCATAGAAGTTGTTTGTTACCCGGCGGTGATAATGTTAATCAGAACTGAGATGTCTGTCGCAACTCCAGTGAGATCTTTTCTCTGTTCAATGAATAAAGGCACCAAATTAGTTCCTACCTCATAAAAACATGCAACAAATGCCAGATTTGTGCATAGGAACAATTTTGTTCTTCCTAAGTAAACGTTAAACCATTCACTTTGGAGACAAAGATGAGGAATTATAACCACTGATTGGAAATTTGTCCAAAAATTGTAATTACTAAATGATTTGTAACATGTACATTCATTATTTTTCGTAATTTTACTATTTTGTAACTCTTTACTTTTATCTCCCAAGTACACTGTGCAGCCATCTTTTCACTAGAAACAAATCAGAAACCGCGAACTTAAGCTCCTCTAATGATAAAAGAGTTCAACACAGCATGAGTAATATACGGCAGGACCATATCCTTATCGGTCTAAACCAACATCTTCATCGGTTCGGTCGAGTCTGTTATCAAAGATGATAGTTTGATAACAGAAATTAACAAAATGTCAACATGTGACAGTATTTGAACTAATTATGTCCAAGATAAGGGAGTAACCTGTCAATGACACTCCAATGCTAAAGTCAATATTTAGATATCGGAGCAATGACAATAGAGTTTTTATGTGTACCTTTTCACATGAGCCTTGTTCACTTATGTATAGGGAGTTACTGACACCACTTTGACATGATTGTTTCAGATATTGTCACATGTCAGTTTTTACAGACTGCTGCTGTCAAAGATTGTCTGTAACCTGTCATCTTTGATAATGGACTCGACCAATAAGATGTCGGTTTAAACCGATAAGGGTATAGTCTTGGCTGTATAGTACATCAACCAATAAAAATAATTAGAAATGATTGCTCAGATTTTAGTGGTAAAGGTCAGCCTCAAAATTCTTAATTTTGTTCAAGTTTATGCCTACCACTAAGCGTTTTATTCTAATGCTTAGTGTTGTTTCCGATTTTTTTTTTTTTCTGTTTGTTATCGTTATCTGTTTGCCTCTTTCTCTGCATATATAAGCTTTGTTTTCCCTTGTATATCATAGAATTAATAAAAAAAACTTTCATTAGTTTTCCCTTTCTTCCTTTGTTTCCTCTCTCTTTGCCTTAGTTTTTATTTGTTGCATACCATACCCTCCATCAAGGTTGTATGGCGATTGCAGTAGCAATCTAAGATGATATCATAAATCTTCTTTGGAAGAGTTATGTTATGTATCTTTGATCTCTTGATGACACTGCTAATGAATTTACGAAGGAAGATACATCTTATGAAACATGGAAACATTGCAATAACATGATGGTTTCTTGCCTTGTCCATTCGGCATTACTCTTGACATATAAAAGTAGATGCAACACTACATCATAATGTTCTTGTAAGGGATGTTGGAGAAACTGAGAAAATGTATGGATGACGTAACTTAACTCAGGGCGAGTAATGGTAAGATAGACAAGGCGGCCTAAAAGTTGTCGAAACCGTGCAAGATCATCATAAGTCAAACCATCTGCAATATCTAATATTTTATTTTGATCTTTGGGAAAAGCAACTGGTTTGCACCCAAATAAGCCACATTCACTTAAAATACCCATATCAAAAAGGATATCATCAACATAGATAAGAATAACAACAAAACCGTGATCTTGAGTGAAGGGGAACAACATGTAATCAACTTTGGATTAGTGAAACTCGAAACAAAAGAGAGTCCCAAAGTTTCGCAAACCAATTTTGCGGTGGCTGCTTGAGACCATAAAGGAAACGAAGTAGTTTGCATGTAGATATAGGAGAACCAGTAGAAAAACTAGGACGAAAGAACATATACATTTTCTCCTTAAGATCTCCATTAAGAAAGCATTATGAACATCCACTTGATCTTTTGCAACAACTACAGAGAGAAAAGTGCGTGCACTCACCATTTTTGCAACAGGAGCAAATGTTTCATTATAATCTTGTCCTTCAATTAGGTTATTGCTTGTAATAACTAATTATATTATTGGATAAAGCCATCAAAATTATACTTAATTTGAAAAATCCATTGGCAAGGAATTACCTTTTTACCAGGAGGGAAATGAGTAACTATCCAAGTATGCTTATCCTCTAAAGCTTGAATTTCAAGTTTCATAGCATGCTACCAAAGTGGATCCTTCATCGCCTTTTTAAATGACCATGCTTCAATGGTACTATTGATAGCCACTAAGAAATTTTTAATGTTGAGAATAGAAAACATTGTCTATAACAAAGTTATCAATAAGATAAGGAATACCTGAGAAAACATTGAAGAGGGGTTGAAAGAAGAGGGTCTAGTAGTAGTGTGACAATGATAGTCTTTCAAATAAGTTAGTGTTTGATGAGTTCTGGTTGAGAGGCACTAAAGGTGGAGACGGAAGGTAAGAACATCTCCCCTTATCAGCCAACTCTAGTGGAGATGGAGGATTCAAGGTTCTCCCTTTGTCCACAAACTTCGGATCTGATAGGGGTGCAAAATCCAAAGATAGAGCACAAATTCATATTGCTCATGATAAATAATAGATGAAGATAAATCGTGTTGGAACTTTAGGAATGTCTACAGTAGGTCATGCAAATGGAAATTGTAACTTCAAAAAATTGAACATCACATGAGACAAATATCTTGTTAGTATCCAAATTAAACACCTTATAAACTTTTTCATTTGTGGGATAACCCACAAAAATACATTTCTGTGTGAGCAAGCAACAAATTTATCAAACGATTTAAGCCAAATTGGAGTTTAACCCAACTAGCCAATGACCAAATATGATCATAATTGGCTGGAATTTCATGAAGCACTTAATATAGACATTTTCCTTTAAGCAATGGAGTGGAAGTTTAGTTAACCAAATGAACATTCGTTAGAATCCATTCATCCCATAAATTAATAGAAAGATATTTATCAAACCGCAAAACACGAGCCACACTAAGAATATGACAATGATATCATTCAACTCTTCCATTCCATTGTGGGGTGTATGCACATGAAAAATTGTTGTAGAATGTCTCAATTATCAAAAAAGGAATGAAGAGGGAAAGAGATAAATCTGATTGCATTATCAATTTGGACTCGTTTAACTATAGAATTGAACTAAGTGCTCACCATTGTAATAAATTTGATTAAAGTAGAGAAAATTTCATGATTGTCACACAAATAAACCTATACATGACGACTAAAATCATCTAAAATAGTAAGAAGGTACCATGCACCATAGGAAGAGGTTGTGTGATATGGTCCCCACAAATAACAATGAATCAAATCAAAATAATTCAAAATTTGCTTTTTTACTAATAGGAAATTGACGACAAGTTCTTTTTTGGCCCGATAACATACATCATAAAGAGTCATTTTATGAGAACTAAAAATAAATGGTAACAAAGTTAAATATTATCAAAAATGATATCCCAAACGTCAATGTCATAAATCAAAAGAAGAAGAACCTTGAATCACATTTATAGAAACTGATTGAGAAATCATATACATTATATAGGAAACATGTAAAATTATTAAATATGGGTATATATTTGGTACAAAGTAGCAACTAAGGAAAAGAAATCAAGTTGCACATAAGAGATAACACATAAAAAACATTGTAAGTAGCAAAAATGAGGTAAGCGGAAGTCCTACATTAGACTACAAGGGTACGATCACCATTTGGTAATTCTATTGAACAAGGAGAAATAGTGTGGATATTAGAAAGGAAGGATATGGTCCCAATCATGGAAGCTCCACTATCCAGAAACCAAGGTTTTTGAAAAGATACTATACCCAATAAATTTTTGATGGATGGTTTGGAGGTAACAACAATGCAAGTCGACTCTAGTTCATCGTAAATGGATCGAAGCTTTATACAATAATCAATAATAGGTGCACCATGTTGCTTCATAGTGGCGTGGGAAAGAGATGAAAAATATCGGGAATGTTGGCAATTGCAAATAGTTCTTTGAGATCATTCTAGAGACCTTTCGTGGTTTTAAAACACTTGATAAATGGTTGTAGTTGAGGATTAATGGTGTTGTGAACCCAACTATTAATCGTGGAGTTGCATAGGGACTAAGCATATGCCTCATCAGAAGTATCATTAGTGGGGGCTGATAGTGTTGCCCAAAACGAAACAAAGCTTGTTCTTGGCTTCCAATGCAAATACACATTTACTTTGTCCAATTTTCATAATTGGATTGTCTAACCGGACAATGGTGAGAATGACATCAGGGTGATCAAAGGGATAAAGGGAAAAAGGTGATTTTGGATATATAATTCTAAAAGACAAATTTACGGAAAATATGATGAGGAAAAGATGACGTATGATCGTCAAGCTCTGATGTCATGAAGGAAGTTGCTTTTAATTAAGTATCGTACACTTTTGGTCATTATATAAACCTTTAAAATAATAAAAAATCTACAAGATAAAATAGAAATGTTAAAATATCGAAAACAATATTCCTGAAAAATAACATATCATGTGTAATTGATATGCTTAATAATAAAACACAGAAGCACGCATATAAACAGACACACATAAAAACTCACCCAGGCACTCACCGAGGCGCATGCGTGCATACACACACTAACACCCACCCATCCCAAACACATATGCCCTTACATGCATTCATACATACATAATTATATATATATATATA
>Ga0209700_107538_pt1 | contig 15190 bp, 10 predicted proteins | sample SiratroredBW_FD_187528 | JGI IMG/M metagenome (GOLD analysis project Ga0209700, IMG submission 187528) | Root nodule microbial communities of legume samples collected from California, USA - Siratro red BW (SPAdes) (version 2) | ecosystem: Host-associated > Plants > Roots > Nodule | place: USA...
TAAAAATTATTTTTTGTTCGCCGTCCCCGTCGTGACCCCGGTTGTGACATATATATATATATATATATATATATATATATATATATATATATAAATTATATTTAAGATTCGTTACCAAAATTTATATTGTGATGCTCTGTTTCTTTTATCAATAATTAAAAAAACATCAAAATTCAATTAAAAATAAGGATGAAAATAATATATTATAAATAAATAATAGATTAATAAAGAAAAAATAGACTGCGTAGATGTCGTTCCCAAAAATATTTTTGTTAAAGAAAAATTCTTAAGAGCATTTTTTAGAACAATTCCTAAAAACACATAATTTGACTTTATATAGAAAAAAAAAATACAAAAAAATAGTTTAGTTAGTCATAATCTATTATTGTATTTCTTATCTTATATCTACATTATAATAATGTATATTTTTGAAATATATATTAATTATAATATATAAATTTAATTCCATACTTATTTAATATTATATATGCTCCAGATGGCCGATCTTCCGAAACCGAGTGTCATAACCAACCACCGGATACCAATAACCAGAAGATAGACAAAACAAATCTTATTGTAACTTTTTTTTGATATTATTGTAATTTTTAATACTTTTTAATTTTGGAAAACAAATAAACGGATATGTGTTTTGAATATTTGAAAATTATGTATAAATACCTATGGATATATCTTAAAAGAATAGGATTTGATTTCTCTAGAAGGAACTTTGAACCTATGCAAAACTCGCTGAGATTATTTTTTCTTTTATCAATAGTGCATGAATTTGCCGAAAAAAAAAAATAGTGAATCAATTTACCATATAAAACCTTTAAATGACAGGACTTTTAAAGTTACCCTCCTTTTTTTCTTACAATCAGATACTTTTAAAAATGACAAGCCCTCTGCATATTAAAAACATAGAAATGAAAAAAAAAAATGTACTGTTATCCTCATAACATTCATTTATTGTAAAGTTTAGGATCTTTAATTGCTTTGCATATAAAACCTACTTTAGTTTCAATGCACATGTTTACATCAGCATAATTTATATTAATGATATCTCATGTGAATCATTTAATATATTATAAAAACCTAATTGACAATTATGTTCAGATTTATGAGTAAGGTGGACATTAAAAAGTGGGGGACAGTGTCACAGTGGTGACATTTGACTAATGCAAAAGTGGAACATTTTATGTTCATATTATGAACCTTCTCAGCACCTATATTAGGCTAATTAAAGTCAAATGTAAATCATGTGAGATAGTTATTGGCATAAAAAAGTTGGTCCATGCATGCATGCAGGTAGCTAATATTAGTTATTGTTCTTTGGTTGATACGTCCTTTCTCTGTAGAAAGTGGAAACATGTTATCCTTCTAATTTCTCATATGACAGTTGATCGATTGTACCTTCTCTAACAGGTATTAAATTTTATTCGATATATTTCAAATGAATTGCATACCAATAATGTTTTTATTAAACATTTTACTTAATTAAAATTGTTCAAAAGATGAATTTATGGCCTTTGATGACGTAATTTATACACTTATTACGTATAGTAGATAAATAGATTCGTTGCATATATTTATTTACAATATCTCAATATAATAATTTTTTTTAAAAATTGAATCATTAGCTAGAAGCACGTACTTTCGTCTTAATTCATTTAAGCATTTTAATTAAATTTAATTGTATAGAATTTTAGCTTTATTAAATTCATTTTATATATTTTGACAAAAGCAGTATAGTTTTAATTATTATTTTTACACAATTTGTATAATGTTATTGTTTACTGTGAATGTTGTCACTTTTGACTATAATAGTAGAGATTTTGTCGACAAGAAAATGATGAGTTTTACATATTGGGGCACCAAGCTGTATTCACCTTTGTGTGAAACACGGTACTATATATGCTTAGTTACTTGACACATATCTATATTGGAGGAATTTATGCAGAGTTTCTTCAAGTTCTTTTCAGATTTGTCTGCTGATTTTTAAAAGACAGAAGTGTTCTTCGCCCCCGAGATGGTGTAAGCTAGCAAGATATCATCAAATAAAATTAAACGTTAAAAGATTATCATATTATAAATAAATCAAGATTTTAAAATATATATTTTATATTTATTTATTTAAAATTTGACATATTTTAATATAAAACTTACCATAATTACGTGGTATATGAATTTGCGATCATATCTTAATTATTATTATTTTTTTATTATAATGATTATTATTATTATTATGATTATATTGTTATGGTGGTGATTATTATTAATAAAAATAGTATTAAGAATAATATATATAATATTAATAACAGTGTTAATAATAATATTAATAATATAAATAAGAATATTAATAATAATATTAACAATATTAATAACAATAATAATAATACTAATCATAATATTAATAATAATATTAATAATATTATTTATGATAATAATAGTAAATAATATTAATAATAATTTTTAATATATTAATAATAATAATAATTATTATTATTATTAATATAACCTTCGGATTTAGATTCCTAAGTAAATTCAAATTTTCTTCTAGTAAATATAGATTCAAAATAGTCTTTTATATAGCTTGTGTCTAATTGTTCTTAAACCCTCATTTAGTGTATGAAATTGTGTATCCGCTTTAAAGACTTTCTCTGGTCTTCACAACTTTTATTGGTTTTAATAGAACTTGCATCTATGTTCTCTGTATTTAGTGTGTTTTTGTAATCTTTATCTATTCTCTATACTAGTATTTAACCCATCTTGCATCTTGTCATGTAAATTGTATTTTTAAGACCTTTTTCAGATCATTTTAACTCATTGATATAATTAAATAATCGAGTGTTTTGGACAAGATTATGAGATATAAACTTACCTCTAATAATGTTAATTGTTTGTTTATGCTTTAAAATTATTATGTTATTAATTGAATATGAAAATTCAATAAGAATAAAGTAATTGATTTTTAAATCATGATTGATAATTTATGATTCACATGTTTAAACTAATTTTGGTAATTGATTATTCTGTTTATGATAACTTATTATATTATGAATTAATTATATGTAAAAGCATACTATTATTCATTACAAATATAATCGATTTTGTTTAAATATAATGGATTATTATGATTTAAAACACTTTTAAAAAATATGTTCAAAAAAGGGAAAAAAAATTATTCAAAGGCATAAAATATTATGCAATGCATAAATATAAGCTCACTTAAAATTAATGTATATATAGTAAAAACACTCCCACATGAAAGCAAAATAACAATTCATAATTATTTAAGGAACATACCATATCACTAAAAAAAATCTTCAACCTTATATTAAATCACCTATAACTTAAAAAATAAAAAGATATTTTATTAAAATTAAGGTTTAATAGGTTTTATTTTCTTTTATTATAATGATTCTTTTCAATTTTGTCTTACTATTTATAACATTATCAATTTTTGGTTTAATTATTTGAAAAAAAAAAGTAAGTGCAATTCCTTTAATCAAATTCATGATAGCGATACTATGTATGATACGTGGCATTTATTGTATGTCTCGCGTATCGATTCCTTTAATAAGTCAACTTCACTTATGTCATATGTCAGTATTGTAATGTTGTTACATTCAATGTAACATATATTGACTTATTTTTCTAAAATGAAATTTAAAATTTAGAATATTCAAAATAGTGAGATAAAATTTAAAAAGTTATAATAATAATAATAATACTAATAATATAAAAGGCTATTAAACCTAAAAATTAATATTATATTATATACCTTAATTAACGTGATAAATGAATACTCAGCAAAGCAAGTGAAGTGGGAAAAAAATTAAGAAAAAAATAGAATAAAAGAATTGAAGTCGTTCAACTGTGGTGGGCGGAAGAAAGTAAATAAAACGAAGAAAGTGATTAAAACTTGAGTTGTTTTGAGGACCACTTGACACTGACCAGTGCCACTTCAGTCTGTGTTAGTGAAACTACCAACTCCATTTTGCGTTTGCTTCTATTTGTCTCTTCTTATTCTAGTTTCTTCTGTCCATTTTTTTTTATAAACCACTCATTTTTTTATTAAAATAAATAAGATATTAGTCATAACTTTGTTCTCCAAATATTTAATATAACATTATCAACACTCCAACTAGAGATAAAAAAAAGCAATTTTATATATGTTCTTCCGGATGTTCAGGTCTTTCCAATTCTAGATAAATTTACATAAATAGATATAATTATAATATGAGAAACTAAAATGAAATATTTGTGATATCAGATCAACGCGGTTAAGCTATAAGAGACGAATATTGCTTAATTATAGTAATTAGTGATAAAAAAGTGAGTTTTAAATCTAAAATAATAATAACTGTTTATTAACCTATTCTAACATATACTTTTTCTGTCAATAATGTAAGATTATATCATCATGTAACTAAAGTATAAATATGAGTTTATCCTGACCCATGACAGCGATAATTTTCAGTGGCTATTGAAGAAGGACCCACATTCTTATAATATGTTAATTTCATGTATAATTTGTTTGTTTGAACGTTGCTTAACTGTACTTAAGACTCTGATACCTACTTAAAACATGTTTAGGAAAAGATTGATTTACGTGTGGATAACATATAATAATATAAGGTCTAATAAATCCTAATACCGTACATAATGTTTGATATATTAATTATGACATATAATCTTATTTATATTCCTACACGATCTTGCAAAACTAATTACCAAACAAGAAAGGTAAAATATGTTTTCAATGCAATAACTATTGAAAAAAAAATACAATTTTAGTTTAATTTTAGTTTTTTAAATTATGTTATTGAAAAAGAATGTAAGTATAATAAGAAAAAAAACCAAGCATGATTAGTTTAATTTTAGTTTCTATTTTAATTATATTAAAGGTTCAGTTAAATGGGCATGTAGAACTCGTGTATCAACATATAAGTGGCTATAATATTAAAATTAACTGTAATAAATATTATTTATTTATTTTGCAAAAATTAAATATTGTTATGATGAGTTTTAATACTGATTGAAATGTTGACTTTGGGGCACGAGTAAGAAAATATTAGAAACTTAGTGTAGAATGTACGTTCATGGAAGTTAACAATTTCGTGTTTCCTGCTTTAGTGCTTGGTGCTTTTGTGGGGTGGGATAAATGGTTCAATAACTTTTTATGAGTATGTGATATTTTGTACGTTAAGTAGTTAAGAATATATGTATATTGCTACCATAATTCTACATGCACATTTAACACGATGCTTAATGATTTTGCTAAAAAAATAATAGAATTCAACTTATTTTTCTAATTTTTTTCTTCTTATCATATTAAAAAGTAATTGTTCAATATTTATTATAATGAAAGTATATTTTACCTTATGTTAAGTATAACTTAAAATTTGAAGAAGATAATCATAACATCAGTGCAAAAATAGTTATCAATAATGTTTTTGTATGTGCTTATAATAAGGATTATTTATACAAGTTCTCTCTCCTCTTTTCTTTCTTAAATTAGGTTGCACCTACTTGTCTTTGTCACAATGTTGCATCCATTGTTGCCATCAAATTTCGGTGTGTTTCTCGCGAAGGCCCATCCTCCTCTTTTTTAGGTTAGTAAATGGTTTAATATTTTGATATAATGGACTATGCTGACTATTTTAAAAAACTAAAAAATCAAAGTGTGAATGTTTAAAATAATGAGATGAAATCGAAATATTATTATAATAATAGACCAAAAGCTATTCAACTTAAATTAAAATATATTTTTGTATTTTTAAATTTTGTTTTTTATGTTTTAGATATAGGCTTAATAATTGTTAGTTTATATAGGCTTAAGAATGGTTATGTAGTTATGTTAGAAACTAGAAATTATGAATCTTTAGTTTATTAGACTTGTGATTTGGTTGGTTACTTTTTACGTGTTAGTTTTAAAGAATGTGTTTTTTCACTAAAAAACATGTATATATTTTTATTAGTAACTTTTTTTTGAAAAAAAATTGAATACCCATTTTGAGCGTTTTGACTTTAGATTTGGGAATATCTCATTCCTGACAAAATTTGAATGTTATATTCTTAAATATTTGAAAGATTTGTGTGATATATAACATTGAGTAAATTTTAATTTGTTGTTAAGGTTCAATATAAAGATTTACATTAGAAACAAGATGAGAATTATTATTGTATTGAATTTGGAAGTGTCTAGGTGAATATTTTTGAAAATTAATTATCTTTTTAATAGTCAATTAGTACATATATTTTAATCTATATTTCATAACGCCCATATCTATGAGCTCTATTAAAATTGAACTCATCTATCAATATGCTCATTTCATATGTTCACTCAATATGTTCATTCAATGAGGAACTCAGGTATAAATGAAGTCTAAACAACTATTTTTGAATAAACAACTTACTATATAAAGAAATTTAGTCAGGAAGAATTTATTTATTTTAAACTACAATCTAGAAATATATTTTTCATTCACAATCTAATGAAGAATTTAATCTCAGAAACACAACAGAATTACTTAATGAACATTCTCTTCTTGAATTTTCATAAGTGACTTCTTTAGAAGGATCATTTTATTAGAAAGAGGTGTTTAAATGCTTTATTCCTTCTACAAAATACACATTTTGATGTACCATTATATTGAAATTATTATTTTTTGTAAACTTTTCAATTTTAACAGTGTTGATAATCTTCTTAAATATATTTTTAAAGATTTTCTTCATGAAAAAATAAAGGATAATCTCAATTAGGAATAGATCATATATAAATGGAAACCAAATCATAATAAAATAGTTGAATACAAGAGAGAAAAACCCACAAACATAAATATGTTAAAAAATATGTAAAGGAATTAAAAAAAAAACTTTTATATAAGTATTGTTAATGAACAGATACCAAAATAAACATAACGATTTTGGAAAATAAAGTACACGTTAAAGTTAAAATAGGAATGAACAAATTAAAAAAGAATCAACAACAAATTACACATATACATTAATTCCACTATTTAAACTTAGCTAGACTCAGATATATACAAAATAACTACTACTATAATTAAATATAAAAAAAATAATCTAAAGTCTAACAAATAAAATAATCATCTAATAACAATATTATCAAACACTATTACTTTAGGTAATAAGCAATATTCATTAAATAATGTCTCTCGTATGCATCCAGAGTATCATCTCCACCACTAGAAACGAGACAAACCAACTAAATATTTTATTAGACAATATATTAGATGAAAAAGATAGAGGATAAAATTGAACAAATAAATAAAATAAATCTTCCACAGTAATAGCGTAGGAGGTTTTGTTTATCCTCAATTTGATGACAGAAAATAATCTTAATTCTTACCTACCGCGGTGTTTTTTTTGGTGGACTTTCCTGGAAGGTTCAGATGTGTGCCAGCTTTGAAGAGCACGAATAACACAAGTTGAATATTTTTCAGCAGTAAACCATGTGGAAGAAAACTACAAAAGCAAAAACACTTTATAATTTAAATAGTTAAGATAATTATTAATTAATTTGATTTATTTATTTATACACATGTATATATAAATGCATTGCTTATATAGTTTTTAAATAACATAAAAATGACAAACCTTTATCTAATACACTTTCTAGAAACAACTCTCAGATAAACAAATGAGATAAAATTAATAAATAATTATCTTAGTGATCATTTATAGATAGTTTTAAATAATTTTAAAATATATATGCATGTCCTCCGGCAATAAAAAATTACTTATATTTTAAATAATATATTATATAATTACAATAAAGTAATATAATGAAAACTAATTAGTCCTTTAATTATATAAACTTCTACATACTTAATTTAATAATGAAAACTCTCAAAACAAGGATTAAATTAATATATATATTTTGTAAAATAATACTAGGGGTGTAGGTTTATATAGTATGTGTATGATACTTAATGTTAATTTTTTAAGAGATGATTATGTTAATTAATCTATTTACAAAACGCATTGTGGTAAAGTCAGTATACATCACTTTTTAAATTTGTACGCCAACTTTAATAATTTTTCTAATATTAAATTCCACCAATAGCACATTGTATGAAAACATTTTATAAAATAAATTAAGTATATATAAAAAAATTCTAAATTTCTCTTTTTCCAAAGAATTAATTTTTGTGCAAACTGAGCATGTTATCTTGTGCTGGAGTAAAAAACTAATACCATACGAGGTCAAAATATATTTAGGTTAGTTTAGAGTTAACCTGATTATTACTCTTTATGTTAGTTTGTTTTGAAAAAATATATTTTAATATAGCCCAAATTGAATCGGATTAAATAGATTTGAGGCTTGGAGGTTCACTGTAATCCAAAAATAAATTTTTTAATTATTTTTTACTTATAATTATTTATCACTTTTAATTATGGATGTTAACACTTTGATTTTTTTTTTTAAATTTAATATTGTTTAGTAGTGTTATAATGATTTTGATGCTTGATTTGTTTATTTTTCAATAATATTAGTTAATATTCTGATTTTTACTTTTTATTGTATATTTTCAACTGTGATTAATATTTAATGAAATAATTGAATACTTTTAATGTACTGCTATAAACAATAGGTGGGTGTTATAAGCAATGGATTGAGTTAATTGACTTTTGATTTATACATATATGAAATAAGATGAGAAAGTAGCATGTGTTTAAATTAGTAAATTCACTTAATCCACTAATTCTTGATGTTGATGGATCAAATCAAGTTACAAACGTTTTTAAACTAAACTAAATTAATCTGTTTTTAGTTAAACACATAACAAACCTTTGTTATTCGAATTAACTCATTAACATCCCTATTTGTTATTGAATGATAAAAAGAAGAGAAATTAACTAAAAAGGAAAAAGTTAGAAATTTAAATTGGAAAAAAAATGTTTCAAAATTTTATTTAAAGATAATATCTGTTTGTTTTCTTCACATATAACAAAAAAAGTTGATCTCTATATTTTCATTCTTATCAATAATGCCTTCCAAATATAGTATACTGTTGATATTCATTTAAAAATTTTGATTTCGTCTAACATATATTCTTTTATGTACACAAATTCGAAGATAATCATCATTCAAATACCTAGCTCTTTCATTACATTTATTATTTAGTATATAATTTTTTTTAGACTTTATATTTAATGTGTAATATATTATTTAAATCATTCATAATTTCTTATTATTACATTATATACATACAACTATTACGGAAAAAAAATAATGTATAAAATTTCCAAAATGTAACAAATTTATGGAGACAATTATGCAATTCATTAATTGAATTAACTAAAACTAAATCTTTAAAAGGGTTAATAAAGTTTTACTCTATTATCAGTTTGACATATAAATTAATCATGCCGCATGTGTAACGTAAAGTATATTTTACTAAGAAATATATGGATTTTAAAATGTTCTGCGTTGTCCAGTTCCAAAATCCCGTTCCATTGACTGACTCAATAATATTAACACATGAAAATTTTTCTTGTAGGTACGCGACAAGGGAAGCGCGTGGTGAGGAGAAAATAAAAAAGGAAAAAATAATGAAGAAAGGGACACCCTGTGTTCCTCCCAACCCCATATTTAACCACCACCAACCACTCGCTAACTCGAACGTTGTAATGCGTGCTTCTTAGCTGCCTCTTCACTCACACTCCGACATCGTTTTACTCGAACCACCCAAACTCTGTTCTGAAACAAACCCTTCTCTTTTTTTATTTCTTTCTTTTTATATCTCTTTCTGATTCAGAGAACTTCCTAAGAACTCGTTTGATTCTGCAAATTCTGCTTGCGTTTTCGTGTTCTTTGGCTCAATGGAGGTTCAAACTCACACCACCTTCGATGTCAACCCCAACCCCAACGCATCATTCCCTTACGACATTCATCATCCTCAATTTCGGAGCTCCGAATACCCGACCCCAACATTCCCACTCTCCCCTCATGACCAGCCACAACCATCACCCACCCACGAGTCATCGGAGCCTCACGCGCCGGGACGCGCCTGCCCTCAGACTACCGCTGCCCTCAAGGTGCAAAAGGTCTACCGGAGTTACCGCACACGGCGGAGGTTGGCTGATTCCGCCGTCGTCGCCGAGGAGCTCTGGTGCGTCTTTTCTGCATGCAAACTCTCTTTCTCTGTCTACCTAATTTATATATTTTTTAATTAGGACGATTTTCTTTTCTTTAAATTTTGATTTTTGAGAAAGTGGGGTTTGAAAATTTGAAGGTGGCAAGTGATTGATTTCATGAGGCTAAACCACAGCACCATTTCGTTTTTCAATTTGCCTGAGAGTGCTGCATCACGGTGGAATAGGATCAAACTCAACGCTTCCAAGGTCCCTCTCTATTTTTTTTTGTATGCGTGTATAGACTTATATGTGTAATACGGATACTATACGGGTATTTGTACTTTTTGTTGGAAGCTATTTTGCCTTTTGTTCCTTCTGATACTAAGATTATGTCTGATTCTGAAGTCAACTGTTTTTTTGCAGGTGGGAAAGGGTTTGTCCTTGGACGCCAAAGCACAAAAGTTGGCTTTCCAACATTGGATTGAAGCTGTGAGCATACATTTCCTAACACCCCACGTTGGCATTATTTAATTTATTTATAATTTGTTATATATGACCGAGTCATCCTTATCTCTGTTGTAGCTGTTTGGTTCCACGTCTTGGTTTTTCACGTTTAATGAGAAGCTAGTAGTAATAAAAATTGTAGCTTTCATGTTTCGGATGTGATTTATTACTTAATATTCCAAACACATGATTTAGTTGGTGTTATGGCTTTAACTGTAGATTGATCCACGGCACCGCTATGGGCATAACTTGCATTATTACTACGAAGAATGGTGCAAAACGGATTCTGGCCAGCCATTCTTTTATTGGTGAGACTAGTTTTCTACAAAGAAAGCATTTATTGATTCATTCATTGGTCTTGCTCGTTTGCGATCGACAATATGCTGTTGATATTGGATGGTTTCATTATTAATACAGGGGAATATGTTTTTGCTGTACACTTAAGCATCTAAATCCCATTAGTCTTTCATTATCTTCCATACTTTGAATGAAAAAAAGGGGATTGTTTAGGAGCCCAATTTCATTAGTTAGATAAAATGGGAAATTTTGATTTTGTTTCCTACTTCTTGTTTTGACTAAGGGAAGCTTGTTAAGTGGAACGATGAAGAGGTTAAAGTTGTGGTTTTTTACTGAGCTTTTTGATTTGCCTCATTCTGCAGGTTGGATTTGGGAAATGGAAAAAATCTTGATCTTGAACAGTGCCCGAGATCGAAGCTCCGAAAACAATGCATAAAGTATCTAGGACCTGTATGTGCACCTACTTCTTGGATTTATCACCTTTTCTTTTCTTTTGTTAATTGTAGTTGGCGTTGACTTCATCGACTATTTGACTTGTAATTTGTACTGCATTATTCCGAAAGTTGTTGCCTTTTCCTGCTTTTCGACTAGTTGATCCTTCTCAATAATTTTCTGTATCAGCAAGAGAGAGAGCACTATGAATACACTGTCTGCGAGGGGAAAATCATCCACAAGCAATCTGGAGATTTTCTGCACACAATAGAAGATTCTAAGGATGCCAAGTGGATATTCACAATGAGCACCTCTAAGAAACTTTATGCCGGCAAGGTAACACAATTCAAGCTCAGTAATTGCTTCTAATTTTCTATTTCTCATTTTTATACATGCACTCCTGCCATATTGATACTTTTTAATTACCTCTCAGAAAAAGAAGGGATTATTCCACCATTCTTCTTTTCTCGCTGGTGGAGCTACCTTGGCTGCTGGAAGGCTGGAGGCTGAGCATGGTGTTCTTAAGGTATACTTAATTTCATAGGTCATCTTTTTTTTCTTTTGTGGCAAATTTGGCTATGCACGTAGAATCTCACTGATAGACTCATTTACTAATTGCAATTTATGTGCATTGAAAATGACAAATGACTGATTCTCAATGCTTTTGGTTTTTTAGTCCATCTCTGCATATAGTGGACACTATCGGCCATCAGATGAGGCGCTCAACTCCTTCTTAACATATCTCGAGGAAAATGGTGTCAAGATTGATGAAGTTGAGGTAATTGATTTATACCAGGCCATTCCTGTGAACTTAGGTGTTTGCTTTCGCAAAAAGCTGTTTCTTCAAGTAGAAATTTGACTAATTACGGCTAGAAATATTTGATGATTGTTAGTTGGAACGCATGTAGATAATCACCTGCATTGTTTCAGATTCGCAGTCCAAAAGATGATACTGATACTTACGAGGATGGAAAGGTTAGTGAAATAGACACAGCATCTGCAGATTCTAGCCATGGTAAAATACCAGAGCCTGGAATTTCTGAGGAAACTGAGAAGACCTCATCTTCAAGGAACGTAGACCCTCAGCCTTTATCTGTTGGTAGTTACAAAAGGACTCTCTCAGGTGGTCTTCAGAGTCCAAGAGCTGAGGTGCCGAAGAAAGCAATATTGGAAAGAATCAATTCGAAGAAGGCAAAATCCTACCAATTGGGGCACCAACTTTCACGTAGATGGTCAACTGGGGCTGGACCTAGAATTGGGTGTGTTGCTGACTACCCTGTAGAGCTTAGACTGCAGGCCTTGGAGATGCTTAACCTTTCTCCAAAGCTTCCTCCTTCACCTTCCTCATACAGGTTACTGGGTGGTCTTGAGCCACCTACGGCTTGTTCAAAACCCAATGGTACTCGAACTGAAACCTCCTGAATGATACGAGGATTATGTCTGCCAAGGTTATAGGTGCTTTAGTTAATCTATGTTAAATATTGTTCTTTATGTAATGTCTACTTTGAAGGACTTAATATTATCTTTTATAAAATTCAGTAGTTTTTGGTTCTCTCCACCAACGTGAGGATAAAGGAAAACGTGTTTCATGCCATCCCCTGAAGTGGATGGTAGTGCAACAAATGTGTTCCAGAACTAGCCTCCACCTTCAAAGCAATTTGATGTATCAATAGATCATAGATGTAATGAAATTTGAAGCACTTGCGATATTTGTGCTCATAATAGCAAGATCATTTTATCTTCAAGGAATTTGGAAATAACAAGACCCTTGTAACTTCCAAGTTATTATGATTAACAAAATATTGCAGTGAAGTTCCATATTGCTTGGTATTGAAGAAATAAAGCGGGAAATAAAATAATAATGACACTAATCATATTGTTTTGGGGAAACCTAACATACAAGTTGTTGTATAATAAAAGCAATGCATTTAAGAAAATTTAAATCATCAAAGTAAAATTTTGAATTTAATTAGAAAATAGCATCAACTGTAGTCATAGTATTGTATTTAAATTGTGTCCTATTAATTTTTATATATTTATACTTATCTTTCTATCTATCTTTCTTTCTATTTTAGCCTCTTTTCAATCAACCCCTTTTAATTTCTACTTTATTTTTCATTTCTATTCATCTCTTTTAATTTTTTTCATCCACCTTATTTTTCTGTTTTATACCAAACAGAATATACGATTTTGGCAAAAATAATTTTAAAAAGAATTGGATTTAAAAAATTGACTTTTATTTGAGAACGGTACTTTAAAAGTGAGTTAAAAAAAATCTACACATTGAAATTTCAAATGGAGTATACATAACTAGGTTTTGCTGGCAAATGAAGTTTAACATCATAGTGTTATAGCTGTTACAGATATGATTGTTTACACATCATAGTGTTATAGCTGTTACTGATATGATTGTATTGAATGCCTTTAAGTACATTGGAAAGGGTTGGTATAGAAGAAATTAGAGAGGACCCATATATTGAATAAAATCTGTACATCAATTCTTCAACCATTAAATGTCCATTGTAAATTCATTTCTTCAAGTAATAACCCTTCTGGTACTTTCTGTTGAAATTTTTTTCTGATGTGTTCAGCTAGGATTTGATATACAGAAACCTCGTTTGTAATTGTTTAACGTGTACCTATTCTATTCAAACCAGCAGGATACCGAATTTCGGTTTTGGCATTTTTTTAAACAGAAAATATATATTTTTCAAATAATTTATATAATAAATTTGGTTAAATTTTTTCTAATATTAGAAAATGTATTTATATTTTATAAAAAATACAAAATAAGAATTTTTTTTAAATATTAAAAATTAATTTTTTAATTAATTAAAAATTATAGTTTCTTATGTTTTCAAATTTAACTAGTAAACCAGTTAGAAATTGGTTTTCCAGGTACGAGTGTTTTAACATAAAGGTAACCCAGTTAGAATTTTTAATATGAATAATGATTTGTATAGAATTAAATAAAATATATTGAAGAAAAGTAAAATAAATTAAATGAATTAATGGATAATACTTAAACAAATAAAATTGAAATAAAAAATATTAATTAATTAATTTTTTAGTTTTAAATTTGCTTTGGAGTGAAGTGACATATAAAAAGGTGTTAAATTTATATATTAGGACAATGTGAAAAAGTAAACGATTAATTGCTTTGTTTGAATTTAGAGAAATATAATAAAATGTTATATTAAAGTCTAACAGACTCCACTTTATTTTGGTTATATTTTAAAAAAGAGTATAAAATTTATTTTTAAGCTCTGTGGACATGTTTTCGTCATTATTTCTTGTTTTATCATGGAGGTTTTTTTTTTCTCCAACACCAAAGTTGTATTAAGATTATAGTTTTTTTATTCTATTAAAAGTAAATAAAAATATTCATACTTGTTGTAATAAATCGATTCTTTATCTTAAACTTTTTTATATATATATTTTTTAAATTATTTTAATTTACAAGACCAAATTATAGTACATAAATGTATTTTTAATATAACTTTATAGTCTAACATAGTATCAAAACTATTCAAAGTTTATATTAGTCAAAATTTGGACTTATTAAGTGAAATATTATTAACTCTTTCTCGATTTCTATGATTAATGTTTTCGAAATCAAATCAATGATATCCTCCAGGTAAGAGAGAGTGTGTTAAAAGTGCCATATGGAGATTTAATATCCACCTGAAATCATTTCAAATTATAGTATATAAATGCAATCAAAACTTACCTCGATGAATTGATTTTATCTGATTGATTAAAACTTGGTGACTTGATTTATCTGGGTTGTTAAAAGCAGGGTGGTTAAGTTTTAGTGTTTTTTTTCTTTGTTTTTTTTTTTTTTTTTTTT
>Ga0209700_107539_pt1 | contig 15190 bp, 6 predicted proteins | sample SiratroredBW_FD_187528 | JGI IMG/M metagenome (GOLD analysis project Ga0209700, IMG submission 187528) | Root nodule microbial communities of legume samples collected from California, USA - Siratro red BW (SPAdes) (version 2) | ecosystem: Host-associated > Plants > Roots > Nodule | place: USA...
TATATATATATATATATATATATATATATATATATATATATATATGTATGTGTGATCCGTGGATTAAAAAAATTAGTAATAGACATGATCAGCACAAAAATTAATTAAATTTCATTACATAATTAATTAAATTTTATCGCTAAATATTGATGCCAAATCACGTATATATAATAATTAATTATGTGTGCTTTGCTAAAAGTCTAATTTGCAGTAAGCGATACTTTTACCTATATAAAGTAAATGGGCTTACAGAAGGAGTAAAATAAAAATAAACATTTTATCAGTCAAAGGATGATCGGAGACTTGAGTGTTCTAGAAGACTATGTGATTATTTATTAAGCAGATTAATTTTTAGTTTAAGAATAAATGAAGACCGATATTGGAAGTGTTTTCATGATTTCAGGTCTAACTCGAGACTGCAGCAAATAAATTTGTGGTTTTAGGTCTAGCTTCAAAATAATTTAATATTAATATATTATTATAAAATTAAAAAATATTTAATTTTAAATTATACTTAAAAATAATTTTTAATTAAAAATTTAAAATATTTTAATTGATTCTAAGTTTATATTAGTATTATAAATATTTTTTTAATGACTTTAAATTTATATTATTATTATAAATATTATTTAATGAATAATATATTTTAAACTTTTTTTTAATAAATTAATAACACTTTTTAAGATACACTTAATCTTGAATAAAAACTTTCTAATTTTTTATTTCTTTATATTATTCCATCAGATTGACATATTTTATTTATATGTTATTTATTTCTCTGACTCTTTCCTTGTTGGTTTTTTCATATTATTGTTTCAATTTAAGTGTTTGATTGATTATGCTAGGTCATTATCCAATTTTAAATTTTGTTTTATCATTCTATAGTGTACACTTATGTGTGTGTCTCTATTTCAAGGCTTGGAGTGATAGATTGGGAAGTTGGAGTTTATATTAACTTTTGGTCCTTTTGAAAACATCAATATCGAGTAAAAATCAATATTAAATTTATGAATTAATCAAAAAATAATTTTATTTTTCATTATTATTTTATTATTTTCAAAATAATTTGTGCAGGTTTAAGGAAGAGCATTAAAAATTTAGTAAAAATCTAGAATTATAAATTAAAAAGACTTACCAAATGACAGAACCGAAAGATAGAATGAGACTTTAAGACAAAATACCACGATCAAGTTCATTATTTTGGCAATTAGGTTTTATCTTTTTAACTTAGACTTATTTTATGTACTTATAAGTTATATTCAATGTTATATATGTATTATAAATTTTAATTTTACATAAAAATATACAATAATATGTCAACTATAAAATATGAATCAAATTATTCAAAATTTCGTTTTTTTGTTGAATCACAAAAAAAATACTATGGATAAATTTATAAAAATAAACAAAAAAATGAATTAAAAAATACAAACCAATCTTATTTGAATGAAAAAGATGGCAATATTGCTATAGGTAAAGACAACAATAAAGAAATAGTCAACTAAGATAATAACTTTGATTCCCAAACTCATGATAATGGTAATGAATTTACAAGACCAAATAATTATACTATAAAAAATGTATGTAGTCCAAGTCAATGAAAAAATATTGATACATGATTGATAAATTATTAGTAGAAAAAGGCCCTATTAGAATGATGAATATAGACTTTTCAAACGATAAATGTATCACATTCAAAAATCAACTAATGAAGAGAAACATGAAAGAAAATGACTTATTTATTCTACAGATTTAGATAGAGTCTTATGTTTTTTGTTGTAAATTATTCCATGTTGTTTGTTGTTCTCGTAAACTAGTTATTCTCGTAAACTAGCTAACGAAGGTAGTAGAGACTGGAGAAAAATCTTAGTGTTAAGTTAAAGAGCAATGAAATAACTGTTGAACACATCATATTATTAATATGAATACATAAATTAAATAACAAAAAAATAAAGTCAGAAAACACTGGAGAACTGTGTTGTTAAAAATTATTGTTGTTATTAAAACCCTTCCAATGTTCTTTATCTCTATTTATTTGTTCATTAGTTATTTCATAGAATAAATGAGTTATCTTCTTTCATTTTCTCTCAGTTAATGTCTAGATTATTTAACCTTTGTGGAAAATCTATATCAGTTATCCTAATATGACCATTTTTTCTCAATTTTGTATCTAATTTTGTATCCATATTCTCCCGTTGATTTGGATAATAGTATTATCTAGTCTTGTAATTTATTCCCATTATAATGAGTTTCAGAATGAGAGTTATTATCTTAGTTGACTACTTATTTATTGTTGTCTTTATCTATATCAATATTGTTATCTTTTTCATTCAAATAAGACTCACTTGTATTTTTTAACTAATTTTTTTGTTTATTTTTATAAATTTATTCATAATCTTTTTTGTGATTTAACAAAAGGCTCAACTCTTCTTTTATTTTTGAAGTTTTGAATAATCAAATTTATATTTTCAAGTTGACATATTTATATCTTCTTATTTAAAATTAAAACTATAATAAATATAACATTGAATATAACTTATAAGTATATAAAACGAGACAAAGTTAAAAAGATAAAATCTGATTGGCAAAAGAATGAATTTGATTGTAGTATTTTGTCTTAAAGTCTCAAGTCTCATTCTATCTTTCGGTTTTGTCATTTGGTAAGCTTCTAAATTTAATTTATAAATTTTAAATTTCTAATGCTCTTCCTTAAATTTGTACAAATTATTTTGAAATTAACTAAATAATAATGAAGAATAAAATGATTTTGAGATCAATTTGTCAATATTATACTGGTTTTTACTTGATATTGATACATTCAAAAGGAGGAAAAACAAGTTGGAGTAAGAGAAATAAATGAGATAATAAGGAAAGAATGAGTTAAGTAGAAAAGTTAAAGAAAAAAATGACACATAAATAAAAGATATCAATGTGATAGAATAGTAGAAAGAAAAAAAATTAGAAAGTTTTATTTAGGATTCTTTTGACTATTCAATGTATTTTAAAAAAAATATTATTAATTTATTGAAAGGAAGTTTTAAAAATATTATTTATAGTACCAATATAATTTAAAATCATTAAAGAATATTTATAATACGATGTAAACTTAGACTTAGTTCAAATATTTTAAATTTTTAATTAAAAATTATTTTTAAGTGTAATTTAAATTAAATATTTTTAAATTTTATAATAATATATTATTCCAGTCCTAAGGTTATATATATATATTGTGTTTTCTTATTTGCTATTAATGTGAAGTGAACAACATCTTTTATAAGTATATATTTAATGTTAAATGAGAAAACAAGTTTTATGAACCTACCACTTACTAAAAAAAATAGAAAATGAATTTATTAATCTACAAACAATACTACTACCTTTAATATTAAGAAGAATAAGATATTCAATTACACATCAATCAAGATTAGTAGAATCAATATTTGACAAGTCTTTCTAATTTGTATATATTACTTTTTTAGTTTCTAGTAAACTTAAATTCTTGATAATATTGTATTAAGAAAAACAAGAAAGTTATTTTAAAAAAAAAACATATATATTAAATACCAATAACATTATGTGAAAACCTTTAACAACTTATTTGTATACATAACTTTATTAATGAATATCAATGAATTGTATATAATTAACGCATAAGAAATAAGTTGAATGATATAAATATTTGAGTATTCACATTATTTTTTAAATAGATAACATTATTTCAAAATAGTTCACATTATCGTTTTAAAGAATTCAAATAATTATTTGTGAAGAATAAAGTTATTTCACAAAAGGTTTAAATAAAAATATTTTTTATATTATTGTACATGAATTTTGTGACAAATAATTTATGAAAGTTGAATACCTAGATAATATTGTTAATTATTTAAAATTAAACTTGTGAAGACATGTGTGATGGTCCTGTTCCTTTAGAGTTTTTTTTTTTTTTTTTTTTCTACAAGCTCAAAAGTTGAATCCATCACTCTTTTGTTTCATTATAAATCCCAACCGATTATTTTCTTTCACAAAAATTCGTCCCTATTTATTTTAAACAGTGATTGTATAATTAATATCAACTTTTGTATCTATTTATTTTTTAAAATTAAAACAATATTATTTTATAGAATTAAAGATTAATATCGCAATGTACTAAAATTTATATGAAAAAGCTTTTTTCCATAACTTTTTTATTAGATATACAGAAATTTAGAAATTAAACTACATATTCAGGAAAAAAATGCGTGCCTTAGTTCTATCATACCCTACTAGGGTATACATATAAAAATTACCTTATTGAAATAAATACATACACGAACAAATCATAATTATTCTCGGGATTAAAATACAAAATAATAAATCTTAATTATGCTATTATAGCTCGAAAATTAGGTATATCCCGTATATCATAAATATTTATGAATACGTAATGTGAAGTAATTTAAGAAAATATTATTTTATTGGTAAACAATATGAAATAAATATAAAAATATTTAATTTCAGTTTTAAAAGTTCTAAAAATTTATTTCAATTTGTAACATTTTATTTCAAACATTAAGTATAAATATATTTATATTTAATATTATTTTAGTAAAAAAATATGTGTATGAAAAAAAAATAATCGATAAAACTAAAAATTATTTTTGTTTAAAGATTATAAAAATTATATTGTGAATAACTTTATGTTAGATTTAAATTCTCCACACTCAACATTTGTAAATTGAAGTAAATAACTTTCGTCACAATAAATTATTAATTAAAAATACCCACTATAATTATATATATATATATATATATATATATATATATATATATATATATATATATATATTGTAAGTCATATTAATCATTTATATAATAAAAGCTAAAGTTATATAATAAAAGGTAAGTAAAGGAAGTTACAATCAAATTGTGTCATCTGTATTCATATACTTTTAAGTAACAAGAGTTGTAATTTGATTATTATCTACAACTTTTAAAACATTCAATTTTTAGCTTTCAAAACTTATATATTTAAACATATATGTCACAAAATACAACTAAAATAAAAATTTCTTCCTAAGTGTGTCTTCTTTTACTATCACCTACTTTAATAATTATGATCATAAGAATGCATACAAAGCGAATTAATGATTTAAAAAATAATCACATATAATTTTATTCATACATTTATCAATCACATCACACTAGAGCGCACACAATAAATTACAAGTAAATTGTTTTTATTTAATAATAAGAATCTTGAACTATATTTTACTGAACAAGTGTTACTCGACATTTTTCAAAAGACTCATACTGAGTATTTCCCACTAAAGACAAATACTTAAGTCATTTTAAACCCTTATGGTCTGCAAACCTAAACTCCATGACATGAGGGTAGTTCTTTGTACAAATATTATCACTATAGTAGTGCAAAAACTTTCCTAAATTTCTCACCATTTAATATCTTAATCTATATAATTTTAGACTATCAATGAAGTAAGATAATTTCTTTTATAAAAAGGTTTATGTACTTAATTATATGACTTTTGAAGTCATAATATCACTTTAAGTATCCATTATTATAAACCCATAAAGAGTCAGCATTTTGTACAAATATTACATATAGTATATACAACACAATGTACATCATACATACGCATGTAACTCATCATCATTAATCATGTCACACATGCATATCAACTCATCATCAACACCATTCATCATCATATATGTGTGTCGTTTGATCGACCTTGCTTCCTTAAATAGAGGAAAAATTTATAATTTGAGTGATCTCATATTGCTTGATCAATACCACATCCAAACGAGAGAGTTTTTTTTTCTCTTTTTCTCTTAGACATTCACTTATCACTTAAGTGATCATCACTTGAGTGTCCTCCTATAAGAGATGATATATGTTATAAAGCCTTACAAACTTCATTTCTCATTGCTTGAGCAACCACATTGTTACTTGAGCATTAATATGTAAATGCATTTTTGTCTAATAACTTCCAAAACGTCATGCACCGCTATCACTTTTTAATGCTTAAGAGAAATTTATGTTACTTGAGTGTCATTATTTTAAAGATTAAAGAGTTATCTCAATCTCTTTTGCTCAAATCATATTTTAAATCACTACTTGAACTATATACATTATTTGAATATTTACATTGACACTTAAGTAACATTAAATAATGCATGCACTGATTACTCCTCACTTAAGTATTAGTCCATCAGTCAAATAATATTAACTTGTAAACATATATTAAAAAAAATACATATAACATTCTAATTGTAACTATCATTTTTCTTTCGTAAGTTTTTTTTTTTCTTCTCTTATATCTTTTTTAAATTCTTATTTTGGTTTTCATCTTTTTTTTAAGATTCCACTTTATCTTCCAAGTTGACAGTCGTTGATTGTTTTACCCGACCAATTTTTTAAACTAAAGTGTCTTTTGTTTTAATAGTCTCTGTTCTTATTTTTTTCCTCATAATAAATATTTTGGTTTGATTAACTGAAGAAATCGAGTTTCTATTTTATTTAATTTTATATTGAAATTTGATTGTATAATCTAAATCTCTATAACTTTAAAATTTTTTACTGGGGATATTTCTTGTAAATCGAACAATTTTTTATATAAAAAAAGTTATTATTTTTATATTTTTTATTTAAATTAGAGATAAATTTAAGTTAATTTTAAGAAGTGGAAATTTTATTAAATATGGAATAATTAATTATATATTATTTGATTGTCGAATTGAATAAATTAATTTTGAAGATAAAATTTGATATGGTTAAATTATTTTATTATGTTATAAATGTATATTTAAATGTTTAAATAAATTTTGAAATGCTTTGATATTAGTATTTATGGAGTGTGAAGTTTTTATATTCCAACTAATTAAATGTTATTTTAAATATATTATATAAAATAAATAAATTTTATTTTCTGTACAATCTATATTTTATATTTACAATTCATAATAATCAAGGAGTATATCACCATTTAATATAAATTTTATAGATTTGTTACCTTTGTTGACCTTTAAAATGTTATGCAAACCATCTCACCAGTTTTTTAACCTCTCGCTTTAGTTTCGTTGTTAAAAAAACTACATAACTACATAAGCAAAAAGTTCAATTTCAGAGAATAGAAAAAACATCACGATGCCTTCCTTTCTTAGTATACACAAGCATTGTAAAATTATTTCAATTCAATTATAAATGATTATTCCTTCATTATTGATTTATATAATAACGACTCCAAATTATACAAGTCATAATTATTGTTCATTGAATAAAATAGCTTTTTCCACTAGTAGTATATATGTCTATTAAGCTGTCATATCTTACAAATAATACTTTTATTTTGGTGAAGACTTATCATCAATAATTGAATGCTATTACAGAAAAAAAAAAACTAATTACATCTATAATGCGCCGACATCAAATTTATTTAATGGCATTCACATATTAAGTTGAATAATAAATAAATTTATTAACTTTTATAACACTTGGTTTAAATGTGATATACAAGTTGAGATAAATAATCAATTCACTGTAATAAATATTAACGTGTTTTATTTTTAGTATTATGAAAAAAAATCTTAATACACAAATTTTAATTTTATTAATCTTGTTTGAATTTCATAAATAATTTTAAATATTAAAAATTATCACGTATATTTATTAAAAGAAAATTAATATAATACGTGTTCAACTAGTAACAGCACTATTAATCATTTTTTCAGTGTTATCTCATTTATCTTGTAACTAATAACTGTTGTTTTATGTTTAGTTTTAACATGTCATAATTGTTATTTTGTAATCAAACTGACTTATTTGAAGCTTATTTTATAATAATAACAAGTTTGAAACTCGTTTTACGTATTCTCTCCATTAGTGTTTACAATTTCTTTTTATTGTCGTAGACAACGATTACCTAATTTGAACAATGGATTATGGAACAACAAAATTAATTATCTATCTACTCTCTACTCCCATATGCCTTGTTGATTGGCTGATTGATACATTTCAACTTTTAAGTTTTCTATGTCCGATATAAGTTTTTGCATAATTATATTGATTTTTATATTAATTAATAGACACAAATACTTTGGATTTTAGGTGGATTTGAGAGGTGGAAAATAATGAATTTAATGTGAAAGTAGGTGTGAAAAGTAGATAGTGAATTTAAGGTGAAAGTATGTGTGAAAAGTATATGTGTTTAAATTAAGGAAAAAATAGTAAAAAATTAAAAAAAAAATTATGAAAGTCTGTAAGTGATATAATAGGTGTAATTGATAAAATAAAATTAGGTATAATTCATAAAATAAAATTAAACTTAAAAATAAATTAATATTTTTAATATTATTATTTTTATTTTATAAACTTAGTTTAATTTTATTATTATTATTATTACTACTTTTATTATTATTTTATAATTTCTGTTATTGTAATTATTATTTATGATTTTATTATTATAATTATTTTATTTTTACTATTATTTTATAAATTTATTATTAATTTTTTATTAATATTTTGTTGTTATTATTTTATAATTTTATTAAATTTATTTATTCATTTATTTACGTATTAACATAAAACATATATTACATTTATTTAATTTTTATTATTTTAACATTCTTAATTTATTATAAATTTAATTATTATATATATATATATATATATTTAATTATTTATTATTTTAGAAAAAATAAATATTCTATTATATTTCTTTAATTAAAATCAAATTAATTATTTTATTTAATTATAAAATCAAACTTTCTTAATTGTTCTTCACATATGAGAGCGAAAAGTTTAAGGGAAATTTTTTTCTAGTTTTTCATAATTTTAGGTCTCTGTTTTTTCAAACTTTACTAACATTTCTTCGTTGGGTGGGTTTCCAATAGTTGGAAACAAAACAAACCCATAATATTAAGTTATATATATTGTTGGTTGAGATACAATTTCTTGCGATATTAAGACGCAACTTAACTAATTTAAGAATAAACAATTAATTATTTCATATTACAATCACTTATGTATCTGAATATACAGGTATTTTATTTTATTTTTATATTTTTAATTTTTTTACAGACAATATTCAAACAAAAATTAACAAAAAAGAATTAGAATTTTGAGTGTAAATCATAGCTTTCATATTACATGAAAATAATAAGATACATGTATATAAAAAAAATTACAAAATTATTAGCTAAATATTTTAGATTAAATTTATTTAACTAAAGGTTTTGTTTAGAATGAAGAAGGAAGGGTTCTTTTACCATTATAGTGTAATTTCGTAAAGAAATTATCAAATTTTGGATAGATTCTATAGCAAATGAGTATGTGTTATTTTATATACATTATTTTATATGGAGAAACTTGTGTTTATTAAATATTATTTCAACTTTAATTTAAAAATAAAAAAAAAGTTAGGATATGAAAGATAATATTGAGATTTTTATTTACAAAAGTGTGAAGACAATTTTAATTTGGTTAAGTATGTATTAATTAGTAGAAGATGTGAATGAAAAAAACGATTTTGTTATTATAAAAAAGAAGACATGCATGATAAACACGGTTTTAATTTAAATTTAAACGATTGAAGTCGTCCATGATAACAACGATTTCAGTTGTTTTATTTTTATAATGAAATTTAGTATCATTATTTTTTGTTTGATTTATTTAATAGTTTTTTAATGATAAAAAGTGAATTTAATAAAAAAATAAGAAAACAAATTAGTCGTAGACCAAAATTTAATAAAAAGTACACTTATTTGTTTAAAAGTATTAAATAAAATTATATAATAACTTGTTCTATAATTTGTTTAATTTATTAACTATAATTTTTAATAATTTGTTGGGTTTATTACAAAAATTATTAAATAAATTATTCGTTATTTTGATAATTATGTGATATATTTTGTTATTTAATTATGTGAGATGTATTTTTTAACATATTATTTGTTTGGCTATTTTGACAATATTTATAATTGCAAAAAAAAAGTACAAAAATTTCAATAAAGTGAGTAAATAAATATTATGATATGATTAATAGTTTGTCTTCCAAATTCTTTACATAAATATGAAATTTTGTCTTATATAAATTAACTAATAATTTTCATTTTTAACTAGATAAGAGTGGACTTGACAAATATTGCAAAAGTAGGACATGTTATAATTGGATTAATTAATGTCGTTGTGTTAAATGACAATAGAAACAAACATTAATAACATTAGAACAAGTCAAAGGATCACCTTAAAACTCCTTCTAATTACACCACCAATAATTTAATTTAACTGCATTGATCGTGGATCAGTGTGAGAAGCAACTATTTCCAGAACATTAAATTCAAAACATTCAACATATTATCCACTAAATACCATCTTCACAACCAATATCCCACAATGTAAGTTAATTTCCTAACTCATTAAATAATGAATTTTTCATCCTATATTAACGATTTTTTTTCAACAATAATACAATACGCTATAGGGGACTGAACAACCGTATAAATACATGGTGGCTCCTCTTTACTATTTAACAATTTTTACAATAATTTATGAATTTTCATATCAATAAATTACTTACACTTCCATACTTTTCCATTTCAGCCAACTCTTTTTCCTGTTCATCAAATATGCTTTATACTTTCACAATAACACCATCCTTCACATATAATTCAACATCATTCATATAAATCCATTAACAATGCCTTCACAAAGATAAAAAAAATCCAACCAAAAACAACTAAGCCTCTAACAATTGTTATGATAGTCCACTTATGCTTAACATATACCCTAAATATGACCCACAAATAACATTAATATAAACTTGACTATCATGTATAATGTAGGGTAAATATTATTTACCCTTATATAATAGAAATATTATTAAGCAATTTTACTTTCTATTTACATTTTATTTATTTAATTAAGACTCTTATTTATTTTATTTACTACTATATTTTTACGACAAAAGTCATAAATTAAAATGTGTTTTTTCAACACACAGAACAAAATCAATTAAAACCAAAATGCTAAATACATAAAAAAGACTTTAAACCAAACCTTAAAACAAACCAAATATACTATCAAAATTATTGAATAAATCAAACTAAAGTTACTTTCACCACGAACCACTTTTACCAATTAATATATATTTAATTAAATCAAAATCGTTTTTAGTTAATAAGATTGTGGCACTGAATCAAAACTAAAATCGTCTTTCATACTTACAATTGTTTGTTATTTTGAAATTGAAATTGAAATTGAAATCATATTTAATAATATAACTTCTTAACTCTTGTACATACTTATATATTAGTATAATATTTAAAAAAAAAATTGTTGAATGAGATAATTTGTTTTAGCAGAATATTAAGAAAAGCGAAGAAAGAGTAGACATAATGGGAGAAAGAAAAGCGTAAAAGGTGGTCCTGGATGGAAACGGTGAAAGGAAAGGTAGGTTATTTCTCCGAAAGTGAGGCACGAAAGAAAACAAGGAACAGTTTCAAAGTGGAGGTCCCACCTCGCATGTTTCCAAAACTGTCACCTTCCAACTCCAGTCCCACTCTTCCTCCGATTAACTTTCAACCACGTGCTCTACGACACTTGTCAGTGTTCCACCAATAGTTGTGGAGCGTGTGCACACGCGTGCCAATCGGAGCGTGGAAGAGAGCTGTCCAGAATACATGTTATGTTAGTACGTTACTCAAAGAGTCACGTCACGATCACTCTTTTGTCTTCCACGCCCTAACCTTCCATTCTAGCATCTTCCTTTCACACCTGGGCCCCATCCTTTTCTTTCGCATACACTTGGCCACTGCATTTAACTGCCACGACTATATACACTTTTCCTTTCTTTCTTTTTTATAGTATCACTTTTCTTATCTCTCAATAATACATTTTAATTATTTCCTGTACTCTTCCCAATATTTTTTTATTTTTATTTTTCCTTTTCAACTATTTTCTTCGCGTCCTTTCCCAAAACTGTTGTGTTTTTCGTGATGCATGCCCCTCCTTCCGCACGTCTTTGTCGTCACTGGTGTTTAAAGGTTTCAAATTTTCATCACGATCTATTTTTAGAATAGAGATTATAGGAATTTCTTATATTTACTTTTTTTTTCTTCAAAATAATTAAAATACCTTTTTATCCTTATCATTTTCCTTTAAGATAAGAATGAATTGTACTATATTTATATATTTTTTATATGAAATAAAAAATTATTCTTTCATCCTTTTTATATATGATATTGATAAAGATAAAGAGTAACTTATACTTTAGTATTTTATTCTACAATATTTATTTAACTATGTAATTGTAATTATTTTAAGGTTGTATGATAGTAATAGGAGATTTTAGAAAATAGTTATAAAATAAAAATGATATAAAAAAATGAGACGTAAATATTTTATTATTAAAGTAAAACGTTCATATAAATAAATATTTAAAATATATTAATTTATTATATTTCTGAATGATATGGTGTTAACTAAATATGTTTATTCAAAATTAATTTGGATGATAACATATAAACTAAACTCACCTGTAAAAAAATTTACTCAAATGACGTGTTAACTAACATCTGCTATAAAAAAAAATTGACTCAAATAAACTAAGATCACATATTATCATAATTATCCAAACAAAGTATTTAGAATCAAATTAAAGTCTCTTAATGTACTTATCACTATTATAAAAGTAGTGAAGACTTTTTTTTCTTCCTACATGGTCATTTATATAATCAGTTAAGAGATATCTTTAACTATAAAATAGAAAGAATATTAAACATGGGATAATTCATAAAAACAAGATATAACGTTTATATGAATTGATAACCAGAATAAAATGTGAAGATAACATAGTCATTACCCAAAAACACACATAATTAAGCACTTTATTTTGATACAGATAATGCAGTATGCTACAAAACAACCAAATCACTCAAAATATAGTTACTCAGCAATAATTTGTCTTTCAATATCAATGTTGCTTTCAAACCCTACACTTACCTTTAAGCTTTTGTCAATATAGTGTCATCAAAACAATATATTTAACTTTCCCGACTTTGAGCTTTAAAGGTTGTGTGCTGATAAACTATAATTAAATCCATGTGTTCCACTTATTAGACTTTACCCTCACATTCAAATTTGAGATTTATGTGTTGATAACTTATTGATCCTATCGAACAATCAAACATCGATAATTATCAAAATAAATAAAAAATTAATTATATCTTAACTCTACAATTATAGGTGTGAGGTCTAATAACAAGTCTGAATTTATATCCTAATTTAGATGAATATATAAAGTATATAAAGAATATCTTATTAAGATGAAAAAAATCAACCTCCAACAAAACAAACATATCAAAATCATTTTTTTCACTCAATTTCATTCGCAATTTCAACTATATTACTCTAACACATATAAACAAACTTGACATTATGCATTAAATAATAGACTATGAGATATGTACATATCATACAACTCTAATCTTAAAATCCACACAGATCTCAAACCAATAAATCACTAATCTTGTAATGATAATAATCACCCAATTAAGTCCTTTGACCCTCACCACCTAGTAACCTAGTAACGATCATCTATTTAATTTCTATTACTAATAGAGTTAGAATATCAATCATATTATGCTTAGACCGTGACCAGTACAATCAACAGTTCAAACATATCATATCACATGTATATATCTCAACTCATTCATTCTTTCACTTTTAAATCTCAGTTTCAAATATCTCAAGAATTACATAATCATCAATCTTATATTCAATCTCAATTATAAATCAATCTATTCTATTAAATCCACAAATTACATTACAAAGGAATCTAACAATCAAAAGATAGGAAAACAAATATTTTTTTTAACTTGAGCGAGAATATTCTAGCTTGAGCATGAGCGAAAATTCTCTCGCTTCAGCGAAAAATGGTAAGAGCACTTCACTTCTAGTACTATTTTTGCTTGAGCAATAATATCTTTGCTTTAGCAAAAATCTACAATCGCTTGAGCGAAAATGTACTCTTGCTCGAGTGAAAATCTTATGGCTTAAGCGAAAACAAACTCGAGAGCAGGTCTAAATTTATACTAGAGTCGCTTAAGCGATAACCTTTTTGCTTGAGCAAAATATACAAAATTCAGTTTTACAAAACTAATGCACCAAAACCACACAATGCAAAATCACTTTCATTTACCATATTTTACTTTCAAATACAATATTAACACGTCATTTTTATCAATCAATAATGCATTTTTTTTTTAATTTCATCCTTTCCAAACACAGGTAATGAAAACCCAACTTAACAACCTATTTTGTTCACATGCTTCATAAATCAATTTTGACTTATAACCATTCACATTAAAGCACTCTATATGACTAAACTAGTCACATATAACTCCTGCATTTTACAACTATTCTAACAACCTATAATCATACATTTGTACCTCTTTATTCCCAATTTTATGCATAAAAATTTGTAATGACTCATCATATTATCTTTCTAACATATCATCACAATAGAGTTAGCATAAGTAACTAAAGTCATTTATTTCATTTCAAAATTAACACCAAATTTAGACCTGCACAGATTATTAAACAGAACTCAATCAAGTATAGACTTCAACAAAAATAGCTCAAATTATATCACTGACCCTAAATTTCAAATTCTAAAGTCTCATAACATCACACACATACAACTACAACTACAATAGTTAGCTTCCCTTACATGATTTGACCAAATATGCTTTCTAAAGAGCTCTAAAACCTACAAGTATAAACACGCTAACATGCATCACAAAGTACTTGATCATTTATCAGAGTACGCTACAAGGCACAAACAACACTATATAAAGACCTATAAAACAAATTTAAAACTGAATAAGAGGAGGAATATTATAGAATTGAACTTACTCAAACAGAGTTTTTGATTAGACAGTGTCACTCATATTGCTGCCACAAGTCTAATGGTAAACTCCAATAGTTGAACTAATGAAGAACGAAAACAATGTTTTAGAAAGAAAATAGAGATAAGAGAGAGGAAGAGGAGTTTATAAAGATGATAGTTTTGTGAGAATAATACTTAACTATTAGTTTTTTTTTTTTTATAAATATGTATTTTAAGTTTATTAATAAAATATTTAAATAATCCTTCCACTCTTATCACCTTTTTTGAAAAAAAAAAAAAAAAAAATT